>Ga0272441_10000110_pt1 | contig 174561 bp, 173 predicted proteins | sample SSMProp6N_FD_193582 | JGI IMG/M metagenome (GOLD analysis project Ga0272441, IMG submission 193582) | Marine sediment archaeal communities from Little Sippewissett salt marsh, Falmouth, MA, United States - SSM-Prop-6N | ecosystem: Environmental > Aquatic > Marine > Wetlands > Sediment ...
ACCGCTTCGCTTGACTTCGAGATTGCGTCAGCGATCTCGTTCGCCGCACGCATCGGCGTGCGGCCACCATCAAGGGGAGTGGCCACGTAACTCCCCGCCCCGACGCGCGTCTCGACAACGCCCATCAAGCGCAGCGCCGCCAGTGCTTCGCGAACCGACGTCCGTCCGACACCCGTCATCTCAGCCAACCTAGCCTCCGACGGCAACCGATCGCCGACCTTGAGCGTGCCATCCTGAATCGAGGAGAGGACTTGGTCTATGACATGTCTCGGCTTGTCGATGTTCGGAAGCTGTACGAAGGGCATGTGCGGAGTATAGCAGATCTGTCAGACAACTGATAGATCATCGCCCGGTTGGCCCTCAGACCGTAACGCACTTGCCTGTTACTATACTTGAAGACTAAGATTGTGCATCTACATTGTGTATAGGAGCGGAGAGTGACAGAAGAAAGATTCTTCACGGAGGGCAAAGAGCAGTCGCTAGTTAAGGCCACGATTACTAGCAGGTTCTTTTGGTCTTGGGCTAAAATCGTGGCACCTCGTGTGGAGAAACACGGCTCCAGGATGGCTTACATCGACCTCTTCGCGGGTCCCGGAAGGTATGAGGATGGTACCATATCTACCCCTCTCATGATCCTCGAAACTGCCATCCAGAACCCACAACTGCATGAGTGCCTTATTACTCTATTCAACGACAAGAACCCGGAATCAGTATCAAGACTGGCGGCAGAGATACACAATCTCCCAGGAATCGAGAAGCTTGCATATGAACCGAGGATCTGCTGCGAGGAGGTCGGTACAGGAGTGGTGGCGTGCTTCGAGGAGCTACGTATGGTCCCGACGCTCATGTTTGTGGATCCATGGGGGTACAAGGGGCTGTCCTTGCGATTGGTGCAGGCAGTGCTCAAGAACTGGGGATGTGATTGCATCTTCTTCTTTAACTACAACCGAGTGAACATGGGCTTGTCGAACTCTCGAGTCAAGGAACACATGGTAGCGCTATTCGGGGAAGAACGCGCCCAGAGTCTGACTGCAGGCCTGGAAAAGCTTTCGCCAGAGGACAGAGAACTAAGAATCGTCGATGAACTCGTTGCGGCCCACAAGGAGTACGGAGCATCCTACGTACTGCCATTTCGTTTTCGGAATGCGCAGGGAACAAGAACCAGTCACCACCTGGTCTTTGCAACCAAGAACTTCACTGCGTACCACATCATGAAGGAGATCATGGCAAACATGAGTTCGTCGCATACTCAAGGCGTATCAAGCTTTGAGTACTCGCCAGCTGATGCCAGGTTCCCACAGTTGTTTCCCCTCAATGCCACACTCGAAGCACTCGGCCCGGATCTTCTGCAGACATTCTCAGGCTGCACGCTGGCAGTAGATCGCATCTATCGGTTGCACAGTGTGGATACTCCATATGTGAAGTCCAACTACAAGCGGGTGCTTCTTGATCTTGAGAACGCTGGAAGGATAACAGCTACTCCTTCCCAAGATCTGCGCAGGGTTGGTACAATGGGCAACAGAGTTCGGATCACGTTCCCGTAGGAGGACAGCAGTGGCTTCCAAATCGAAAATCGAGTGGACTGAGACAACTTGGAACCCAGTCACTGGTTGCTCAAAGGTCAGCTCAGGGTGTCTGAACTGCTACGCGGAGAAGCTTGCACACCGTCTTCAGGCAATGGGAAATCCCAACTATGAGAATGGGTTCGAGGTCACCTTGCATCATCACATGCTTGATCGACCATTGACATGGCGTCAGCCGCGGCTTGTCTTCGTTAACTCGATGAGTGACCTCTTCCACGAAGATGTGCCACTTGAATTCATCCGTCAGGTATTCGTCACAATGCGAAAGACTCCCCGACATACCTACCAGGTACTGACAAAGCGCTCTGAGAGATTGCTGGAACTTGCCCCGAGGCTGGACTGGCCTCGCAATGTCTGGATGGGAGTCAGTGTCGAGGATGCCGATGTCCTCAATCGCATCGATGATCTGCGCAACGTGCCCGCAGCCGTACGATTCCTTTCCATAGAACCACTCCTTGGCCCTCTTCCGGATCTCAAACTTGGTGGCATCCAGTGGGTCATCGTCGGCGGCGAGTCAGGTCCAGGGGCCCGTCCCATGGAGGCGGACTGGGTCCTAGATGTCCGCGACCAGTGCGAAGAAGCCGAGGTCCCCTTCTTCTTTAAGCAATGGGGCGGAGTTTTCAAGAAGCGCAACGGGCGCGTACTCGAAGGCAGAACGTGGAGTGAATACCCACAACGTAGGCGGATGCTTCTGGAAGCGGGCTGAGCATGCTGATCGCGGAGATCGTGAGAGAAGAGAGCGCTGCATTCCTGAATGATTGAACTACTCACACGTGTCCGTCGAGCATTCGACGCTGCCCTGCGACCGTACAGGTTGACGCGTATTGCGTATGTCTATCCGTACCGGATCGAAACGACGACGTCGTCACGAACGAGAACCGATCGCGCCGGATTCCCATACGTCCAGACCTCGACACCCGCCAGTTGAGACGATCGGAAGCCCATCTCCGTCGCATCGGCAACCGTCTCCGGCTTGCCCCATGCGGCGGCCAACTCGGTCGCAGGGCGGCTTACCAGTTCTTCCGTCGGCGTTCTGACGTGGGTGTACGCCCCGTTGATGCTGACAAACAGCAGGAAGATGAGCGTGATCATCTCGATCGTACAGCAGGCGATCTTCATGGTTCCCCCCTATTCCTTATCCCTGCTAATAGCCTAGACATGCAATGTTGGGAACCTCGGCGCGGTGACCGATTCTCGCGTCGCGTCGGTCTGAGGAAGACAAGACCGATGTCTGAATGTGATGTGGGTCACACGTCACCATCCGTTGCGCGCGTGACAGAGTGAGTTAATTTCGCACTCGGAAATTGACTCGCTCGCTCAGCCAGTGCTACGCTACGGTCGAATGCCGGGTGCAGCCCGGTCATCGCATACACTGCTTCTCCTGTTCGCCGTACCCCCCACGCTATCGATGCTGCACATACCTGGCGTTGCTTCAGGGCCGCGCGCCCGAAGGAGGAGATGGCAATGAGGAGAATCGGAATCGGAACCGTGGCCGTCATGTTGGCTGCGGCACTGTGCCTGCCCGCGCTTGCGGGAAGATCTGTGGTTCAGGCGCACGGGGAGCTGTGGACAGAGATTCACATCGCCGGGCAGTACTTCGACATTCAGTTTGCATTCAACGTCCAGGACCGGGGCACAAACGATCACGGGAACATCTCTCTGCGGATCTTCGATCACGAAACCGGCAAGCTGGTGGCGGTCGGCATCTCTACCTGCGTATTCGACGTTTACCAAGCCGATGACGACTGGGTCTACTTCACCGCGACCTTCTGCCTCCCTCGGTTCGATGAGGATTACTATCTGCCGCTTCACATCGGGGCGTATCTCTTCCGAGCGCTTGACGGCGGGAAAGGCGGCGCGGATGGATTCGGCATGCTGGCACAGACCTTGCCTATCCTGAAAGGGAAGGTCACGGTCAAGTAGTCACACGATTGCGATCACGGCGCACTGGCCGGCGAAGTGATTGTTGCATGCTGCAGGACGCCCGGGAGTGCGTCGTCTCCTTTCGTGCACACGAAGGAGGCTTCGCTGTCGCCTCGAGCTCGGGAGGGCTCAAAGCTTCTGTCGATGACCATTGCAGCCGATGCTCGGCTTTCGAGGCCCAGAATCGGTCCCGCGTACGCCGATCCCCTACACTGGTGACCGAGAACCCAAAGGAGGGATCATGTGGGATCGATTCGTAGCATTCGGGATGCAGGCCCTCGGTGCGGTCATCGTCCTGATCGTCGGCTACGTCGCAGCGAAGCTTGTCCGAAGACTGCTGCAACGCTGGCTCGCCAAGACGACTCTGGCGATCGCCTTGCAGCGGTTCGTCACGCAGATCGCGTATGTCGGCATCCTGATTTTCGCGATCGTCGCGACGTTGGCACGGTTCGGCGTCGAAACAACCTCGTTCGTGGCGATTCTCGGCGCCGCGGGATTCGCCATCGGATTCGCGCTTCAGGGATCGTTGGCCAACTTCGCGGCCGGCGTGCTGCTGCTCGTGCTTCGGCCTTTCCAGATCGGCGACTTCGTCGAGGCCGGCGGCGTCAGCGGAACCGTCAAGGACATCCAGCTGTTCACGTCCGTGCTCGCCACGCCGGACAACATTAAGGTGATGGTCCCCAACGCACAGATCTACAGCGGCGTCATCCGCAACTACAATGCCTACGAAACCCGCCGCATCGATCTCGCCGTCGGCATCGGCTATGGGGATTCGATCGAGCACGCGCTGGAGACGGCGACGGGCTTGATGGTAGGAGATGAACGGATCCTGTCCGATCCCGCCCCGGTCGCCATGGTCAGTGATCTCGGGGATTCGAGCGTGAATCTCAAGCTGCGCATGTGGGTCCACGTCGATGACTACTGGGACGTGTCGTTCGACATGACGCGCCGGGTGAAGGAGGCGTTCGACGACGGTGGAATCGAGATTCCGTACCCGCAACACGTCGTCCATATGGCGGGCGGTGCGTAACGCGCAACCTCTTGGACGACGGCGGTGAGCCCAAGATGAGATTTCGGAGCCAGACGCGGGTGTGGGTTGCGTTCGGAGCCCACACCCCGTATTCTTCCGTTCAATCTTCACGGAGGTGGTTTTCCATGATGTACGCAATTGCGAAGAAAACGCAGCAAGCTCTGACGACACACCACCTCCATCCTCATTGCATTCACATCTAGCCCAACCGGCTGGTTGAACTCGCTCGAACGCACAACATCACCTGGGCGAGTCCGTCTTCGTTCTGCACGTTGAGGTGAATGCATGTCTAGGAGTCTACGAACACCTTGTTGTCCTCCGTATCGGGATTGGCACGGTCCCTCCCGGGACCTACTTGTAACGATTCAACGATAGGAACGGCTGAATCGCTTGTGAAACCCAATCAACCCGATTTTGGAGGTACAGATGAACCGCAAATGGAATGTGTTGTTGAACCTGGCAAGTGCTTGTCTCGTGACGCTTCTGCTGGTCAGTGGAGCTGCCGTGGCGGAGGACGTTGTATACGTCGACGGGATCGATGCCGCCTTTCCACCTTTCTCGTTCATCGATGAGTCCGGCAATCCGGCGGGCTTTGACGTGGAAGTGATCCAGTGGATCGCCGAAGAGATGGGATTCGATGTTCGGATCGTACCCATCGATTGGGACGCCATCATCCCGACGCTACTCACCGGGGAGATCGATCTGATTGCATCAGGAATGACAATCACGGCCCAACGCGCCGCCCGCGTGGCCTTCACCGATCCGTACTGGTCGGTTGATCTCGCCATCGTCGTCCAACAGCTCGAGGACAGTGACGGTGAGCCCGTCGCCGCGTTCAATCCCTTCACCGTCGTCCAGGCGGACCGCCGTATCGGCGTTCAGCGGGGGACGACGTCGCAAACGTGGCTGGAGGAAAACGTCGTGGACGCAGGCATCGACATCGAGCTCGTGCTCTACGACAACTTCTTGCTGACGCTGGAAGACCTGGAGATTGGGCGGATCGACGCAGCAGTGATGGATACTCCAACAGCGGAGTCTTCGATCTCTGAGAGGCCGCTCACGATCGTGGGAACGATCGCAACCGGGGAGATCTACGGCTACGCCGTTCGCCCGGAGGATGCGGAACTGCTGTCCCTGCTCAACGAAGGACTCCGCAGGATTCAAGCCACCGGCGTCTGGGACGAACTCGTCCAGACGTGGTTGACCGGGAGCTAGCCCATCCACGCGAGCGGGAAGGACCCCTTCCCGCTCGCACTCCTGAAAAAGGCGAGGCATTCACATGGTTCAAACGTTGAGTACGCTCCTATCCGGCGTGGGCACCACGCTCCTCCTGCTCGTACTGGCCCTGGGTATCGGCTTCACTCTCGGCGTGCCGATCGGCATCCTGCATGTGTATGGCCGTCGTCCGCTTCGGCTGCTTCTGTCCGGATACGATGCTGTGATACGCGGATTCCCCGCCATCGTGCTCTTGTTCCTGATTTACTTCGGCATCGGCAGCCTGCCCGGCGTGCGGATACCGTCGCTGCACGCCGCCATTCTTGCCTTAGGACTACGAAGCGCCGCGTATCAAGGGCGACTCGTCGAGGGAACTCTGCGCATGGTCCCTATGGGACAACTCGAGTCTGCGTTGGCGGTCGGCATGCGTCGGACAATGGCGATTCGTCGGATCGTTCTTCCACAGGCGCTTCGATTCTCGCTGCCCGGATTGGCCAACGAGTATTCCATCGTTCTCAAGGACACCGCACTCGCGTTCACCGTCGGTGTCATCGAACTGATGAGCCGCGCGAAGTTCCTTGCCGCAAGCAAACGGGAGATTGCGCAGGTATACCTACTGGCTGCAGCTCTCTACTGGATCCTCACGCAGCTCGGACTGCTCGGATTTGGGTGGCTGGAGCGTCGAGCACGCATCTCGGGCTTGGGCAGCGGGAGACGGTGAGCCCGATGGAATGGTTGGATACCGGGCTTCAACTGCTCGTAGGGCTACGCATGACGATCCTTCTGATCCTCGCTGCAGCCCCCGCGGGCGTTGCCATCGGCGTGATCGTCGGGATCGCTCGCGTGTACGGCCCGCGCCCGGTTCGTGTACTCGCATTTGCCTACCAAAGCGCGTTTCGTGGAATTCCGTTGGTCATACAGCTGTTCATCATCTACTACGTGCTTCCAAGGGCCGGTCTCCGGTTGGATCCGTTTCCGTCGGCCGTGCTCGCGTTTGCCCTGTGCAGCGGCGCGTACCACAGCGAGTATGTTCGAAGCGCGCTGCTGTCCATTCCTACGGGACAGTTGGAGGGTGGCTTGGCGTTGGGTATGCGTCAGTCGGTCGCCGTCCGAGCAATTATCCTTCCCCAAGCCCTCCGCAAGGCCGTGCCCGGATGCGGCAACGAGCTGGTCTACTTGATCAAGTACTCCTCTCTCGCGTACCTCGTCACTCTGGTAGATCTCACGGGCGCGGGACGACTGGAAGCCTACGCTTCTTTTCGCTTCTTCGAAACCTTCCTCGTCGTGGGAATGGTCTATCTTGCCATGGTCGCGTTGGCTCGCACCGGCTTGCGATGCATCGAGCGCCGATGGCGATGCGGACTGAATGAGCGCGCAGCCACCCGTGCGTAGGCCTTTGGTTTGCGACAAGCGGCAGCCTGCTAGCGGCCCAGATCGAGCTTCGCCAGGAAACGCTTCATCCGCGGCGACTCCGGCTGACCAAGAACGCTACGTGAAGGTCCCGATTCGACGATCCGCCCCTGATCGAGGAAGTGGGTCCGTTGTGCGATTCGTTCCGCAAAGCCCATGTGATGCGTGACGACCACCATGGTCATCCCGTCCCGTTCGCGCACGGTCTCGATGGTTGAAAGAACCTCGGACACGGTCTCCGGATCGAGTGCGGACGTGATTTCGTCGAACAGCAGGATCTCCGGTTCCATCGCCAATGCCCGGGCGATGGCCGCACGCTGCTGCTGTCCCCCGGAGAGCTCGTTCGGATACGCCAGCGCCTTGTCGGCAATGCCGACCTCTTCCAGCAGCCGGTGAGCCGATCGCCTCGCGTCCTCCCGCGGGATACGGCGCACGAGGATCGGCGCTTCCATCAGATTCCGTTCGACCGTCAGGTGCGGCCAGAGATTGAAGCTTTGGAATACGAGCCCGACGCGCTGTCTCAAGGTCGCTTCATCGACGAACACCTCGGCATTTTCCCATCGGCGCGGACGATCCTTGTGTGAATCCCGGTCCCGCGCTCGTGTTCGGTCATCAACACGTCCGCGTTGTACGAGATCGCCCAAGACGAGCACCTCGCCCGACGTGACCGGTTCGAGAAGTGTGATACATCGCAGCAACGACGACTTCCCGGATCCACTGGGCCCAATTACGGCGGCCGCCTCGCCACATGCGACATGAAGGGACATCCCATCGAGGACCGGTCGCGCGGCGTTCGGATACTGCATGCGAACGTCACGTAGCTCGATTGCCGGATCCTTCATGGTCGCTCCTCTGTGTTTCACGGTGTCGATGTCGGCGCCAGCACCATCGATGAGGATTGTCCGCCAGGTCCGTCGAGGCCGCAACCGCCGTGGCTTCCGTTCACCGAACGACGGCACGAGGTCTCCCTGCGGACGGAACGCCAATGCGCATTGGACCTCATCCGACATTCCGCAGAGACTGGGGCATGGATCATCGAATCGATCGACGCAGGCTCGGCCTGCCGGTGCTGCTCGAGACCGAACATGAATTGATCGTGGTGAAACCGTCGGGTGTCGCCACGGAGCTATCGCGAGACCACGCCGGCACGTCCCTCATCTCACGGGTGGATGCAAGCCTTCCGCCCGAGGTTCGACCCCGGTTGCCACACCGACTCGACCGCGTGTCGCGGGGGATCGTCGTCGTTGCGTTGACACGCGACGCCGTTGCCTTTCACAATGCGCAGATTCAGGAGAGACAATGGGAGAAGGTCTATCTCGCGCGCTGTCTGGCGCCGATGCATCGATCCGCAAAGGAGTGGGTCGGTCTTCACCGCCTTCACTTGCGCGTCCAGAGTGGTCGTGCGCGCGTGGTGCACAGCGGCGGCAAACCGGCGATCACCGAGATCCTCGACGTACAACCGGCCCCGGAGGCCGACGGAGAGGTCCACGCGCTCGTACGTCTCCATACCGGTCGCTTTCACCAGATTCGCGCGACCTTGGCGCATCTGGACATGCCGTTGGTCGACGACTGGCTCTACGGACAATCGCCGGGCCGCGAGCGCGAGCGCTTCTACCTGGAACACGTGGCGCTTCGGATGACACCCTGCGCCAGCGACCGTCCGGTGGCCGTTCATTGGCACGCCGATCCCGATCGGGAGCCCATGGACGATGCACTCCGCGCTGCACTGGACCGGCTTCTGCAAGCGTGGGAGAATGAAGGGGCCGTACGAGTGGGAGGTTTCGATGGCGAGGAACGTTGAGATCAAGGCACGCGTGCGCGATGTAGACGCACTGCGGGAACGGATCGCCGCTGTGGCGGGCGATCCGAGCGACGTGTTCGAGCAACTGGACACGTTCTACATTACGCCGCGCGGGCGATTGAAGCTCCGCGTGCTGGCGCCGGATCGATGCGAATTGATCCAGTACGCACGTGCGGACGACGCGTCCGCCAAGGTGTCGACCTACGACATCGTCCGGTCGAATGATCCGGCCACCTTCTCGCGTATTCTGGAATCGGCGCTCCCCATTCGCGGCGTGGTCACCAAGCGGCGCTACCTATACTTGGCGGGGCCCACGCGCATTCACCTCGACGAGGTCGAGGGCCTAGGGACGTTCGCGGAACTCGAGGTGGTTTTGTCGCCCGATGAGACACCGGAGGATGGCAGGCGCGTCGCCGGTGATCTGATGGCGCAGCTCGGTATCGCCACTGACGACCTCGTGTCCGGCGCCTACATCGATCTTCAGGAAGGACGGCAATGAGGCTGACAAACCACCCGATGGCTCAGGCGTTTCTCGACACCGCTTCGGAGTCCTTGATGCGCCACGAGGCGGAGAACAACTTGATGCTGGGGATCGCGAATCGCGTCCGCGACGGCGGCAGCTACGGCGACGAACCGCCGTTGTTCCTGACTGTCGAGGACGGTGGAGAGGTCGTTGCCGCTGCGATCCGGACCCCGCCATACAACTTGATCCTTCAGTGCGATCGCGATCGGCTCAGCGCGTTGGACACCCTTGTCGATCACTTGATCGAGATCGGCCACGATCTTCCCGGCGTGCATGGGAGCGTCGACATCGCCGCCGCCTTTTCCGATCGCTGGACACGGCGTTGCGAGCGAACCGCGTCGATGCTGATGTCTCAACGCATCTACTCCATCACGCACGTCACGCCTCCTTCCGATGTGCCCGGGCGGATGCGGTGGGCACAGGAAGGCGACGTACCCACGCTCACCGAGTGGTTCCTTGCGTTCCACCACGAGGCGGTCCCCGGCGATCCTCCCGCCGACCCGGCAAAGAACGTGCATCGATTCATGACCTCGGGGAAGCTCGCGGTATGGGACGACGGCGGCCCGGTATCGATGGCGGGCAGCGCACGCGGAACGACGAACGGGGGCACGGTGAGCGCCGTGTACACGCCCCTCGATCAGCGCGGACACGGTTACGCATCGGCGTGCGTTGCCGCGCTCAGCCAGTCACTGTTGGATGACGGGGCACGGTTCTGCACGCTGTATACCGATCTGGCGAATCCAACGTCGAACAAGATCTACCAGAATGTGGGCTACCGGCCGGTCGAGGACTGCTCGATGATCACGTTCGAAGACACGACGGCCTAGGAGGCTTGGATGGTGCTGCACGCTGCCGATACGAGGACGAAGATCGTCTGTACGATGGGGCCGGCGACACAGGACCCGGAGATTCTGCGTCGGCTGCTCCGCGAAGGCATGGACGTGGCCCGTATCAACTTCTCACATGGGACGCACGCGGAGCACGCGGCAACCATCGAACGCGTCCGTCAACTCGCTACAGAGGAAGATGCGATCGTTGCCGTCATGGCCGACTTGCAGGGCCCGAAGCTGCGCATCGGACAGCTGGCGGAACCGTTGTCGTTGGCCGTCGGGGATTGGGTTTCAATGACATCGTTGCCGTCAGACGGGTCCCATCACGTGATCCCGCTGCCGCATCCGGAACTCATCTCGCACGCGCGTCCCGGGCAACGTCTCTTGCTGGACGACGGCGAAATCGAACTGGAGATTCGTGAAGCACGTCCGGATACGCTGGTGTGTCGGGTCGCCGTCGGCGGACGGTTGACCTCACACAAGGGCGTCGCAGCGCCGGATGGGGTCACGGCGATCTCCGCCATGACCGACAAGGACCATGAGGATGCGGCGTTTGCCATTGAACACGGCGTCGACTTCGTCGCGCTGTCGTTCGTCCGGTCCGCGGACGATGTTCGGGGATTGCGCGAGCTGTTGAACGCGTCGGATGCCGAAGAGGTTCACATCGTCGCCAAGATCGAGTCTCGCCACGCAGTTCAATGTCTGGCCGATATTCTTCCGCATGTCGACGCCGTGATGGTGGCCCGTGGAGACTTGGGCGTCGAACTGTCTCCTCAAGAGGTTCCGCTGCAGCAGAAGGAAATCATTCGGCAATGCAACAATGCCGCGATTCCCGTCATTACCGCGACGCAGATGCTGCAATCGATGGTGGAGAACCCACGGCCGACGCGAGCGGAAGCAAGCGACGTCGCCAATGCCATTCTGGATGGTACGGACGCCGTCATGCTGTCCGCGGAGACCGCGGTCGGCAAGCATCCGGTTGAGGCGGTGCGGATGTTGCGTCAGATCTCCTTGGAGGTCGAACCCCACCTATCCGCCCGATGGTCCAACCCGGAAGGCGCGATCGAGCGTGTCCATCCAGTGACGGACGCGATCTCCGATGCGACCGCCCAGATCGCCGCGGAGCTCGACGTCGTACTGATTGCGACCGCAACGTGGTCCGGCTACACCGCGAGGCAGATCGCTCGGAAACGCCCGCGGCAGCCAATCGTGGCGTTCACCCCGCAGGAGATCGTCCAACGTCAGTTGGCCTTGGTATGGGGCGTGGCGCCGCTGCTCGTTCCCCCATTCTCTTCCACAGACAACCTGTTGGAGGTCGTTGCGCAAACCCTTGCGTCGCGCGGCGACGCCGGAAACGGGGACCGTATCGTGCTGACCGGCGGAATCCCCGTCGGCGGTGGCGGCAAGACCAACTTCATCAAGATCCACAAGATCTAGCGAACGCTGATGCAGAGAACGGCGCGCGGCGCCCCGCTTGGTGAGTACGGGCTCGAGCACGGGACGCCGGCAGGCTACTTCGCTTGAGACAGCAGTAGAACGAGACCGATCGCTGCAACCACGCCCAACGCGATGAGAATCCAGGGCGCTACCGTCATGCGTCACCTCCCTTTCCTCGTCCGGCTACTTCACTGCTGTCAACAGCAGAACAAGGCCGATCGCCACCGCCGCGCCTAGCAACAAGATCAGCGCCCAAGACATTGCGTCACCTCCTTCGTTGATGAACCGTCATCTGTCGGGAAGGCCATCGAACAGCGCGTTCGTCTGCCGGCGCTGTCCGCTACAGCATGCCAGACGTCGTCAGGCTACTTCGCTGCTGTCAGCAGTAGAACGAGGCCGGCCGCGGCAATCACGCCCAATGCAACAAGAATCCAAATGGCCATGCAGCACCTCCTTCATTCTCTCAGTTCTCTTCGCCGGGAAGATCCTCGAACAACGCCTTCATCTGCCGGCGATAGGCGTCAAACGCGCTTCGTCCTGCCTCCGTCAGATGAGCCATCGTATGGGGCTTTCGTTCGACGAAGTCCTTGGTGATCTCTACGTATCCCGCCTCCTCCAACCTGGACAGATGAGAGGAGAGGTTTCCCCATGTGAGTCCCGTGTTGCGCATCAGAAAGACATAGTCCGCGCTTTCGACAACGTACAGGTGCGCCGTGATCAGCAACCGCGCCGGCTCGTGAATGATCCGATCGATGACGAAGTCGCCTTCCGAGCGCTCACGCATTCGCGGCTCCGTCCGGATCGTTCTGCTTGGGGTAGGTCCGCAGGAAGCGCACGAGGAGGATCAGTCCGGCGCACAGAATGATCGATCCGACACCTGTCAAGGACACCCCAAGATGGATCCCAGCCGCCAGGTCCGTCGTCCAAAGGGCGACGACCATGAGCGCGCCGTAGACGTACAAACGCGGGAAGTCCACCAGCCATCCGGTCACGACAATCATCGCCCCCCACATCGTTCCCAGGACACCAGCGAAGTGTCCTCGAATCCAAAGCGCCCAACCGGGCGCGCCACCCTCCGAGGCCCACGCAGTAAACAGGAAGGCCATCAGCCCGACGACGACGGACACAGAGAGGATGCCGATGAGACGTGCATTCGCTCGTTGCCGCCGCGCTTTGAACTTGACATGTCCGATGCGAGGAATCACGAGCCGCCGCCCGGCATCGCGAAGCGATGGGTACAACGCGGCCACCCAGATGGCTGTCAACGGGGGAAAGCTGATGAGGATCGAAAGACCGAACGAGAGAAAGACGCTCCCGAGGGCGATGTCCCACAATCCGTGCTCGAACATCCTCAGCCAAATCTTGCGTTCGATCTCTCGCAAGGTAGATCGATGTTTCACGTCAACCCTCCGTTCTTTGGCAACGAGGCTCGCGGCACGTTTCGCAAGAATCGCACGAAGATCGGAATGCCGATGGAGAAACTGATCGCGCTCGCCGCACCGTACAACAGCGCCGGCGCGACCCTGCTTGCATCCTCCAATCCGACGACCACGAGGAAGAATTCGACAAGGACGAACAGACTGCCGTGCAACACCAATCTGGGGACGTCGAGAAAGACCGCGATCGCGGCAATGGGAACGAGAATGACGGCGGAGATCACACCCCATGCGCCCCATGCCCCTGCCTCGCCGATGAAGCTGAACCCGAGGCGCGAGGACAGTGCCGTCAGGACGACCAAGAGAACGGTGACTCCGACACAAGCCGCAAGCAGCATCCGCGTGATCCGCGTCTTTCGCACGCGTCGTTCGGAGAACTTGACGTGGCCCACACGCGGCACCACATAGCGTCGCCTGGCCCAGATCATCCAGAAGACGCCCCCGAATTGGATCGCGGAAAGCGAGACGATGCGCAGCCAATCCGGAGGCTCACACAGCCCGACGAGCGCGGAAACGCTCGCCCCGAGCAGCATGAATCCAAACAGAATGTCCAGCAGTCCGTCTTGATTCATCGCACGCCAGCTTCGGCGCTCGAGGTCCGTGAGATTGATCGGTTGCATCATGACTCCTTGAGTTCTCGAGCACAATGTACTTTGCAGTGCAAAGTACTGTAGTCCGCAAACTCCTCGATGTCAAGCGGCCAGGAAGGAGGGCGATCTCGCCCCATACGCAACAGCCCGGTGCAGTCGCAAGCAGGTTCCATATCCCGGAAACGGCGGATGTGCGATCCGTCCAAACGACGAGGGCCCCGCAGTCCGCGAGGCCCTCACGCTTCTTCCCTCTCGCTCCACCCGGAGGAGTCTACGTGCGCTTCTTGCTACAGCTTCTTGTCCTTATCTTTCCCCTCGTTGCCCTGTCCGGGGTTGTCGTCTCTTCTGTCCGTCTTGTCGGTCTTCTTGTCGCTTGCATCGTCCTGATCTGCATGTGTGTTGGCTTCTTCTTCGGGGACTTCGTTGCCGTCCACGTTCTGATTCTGTTCTTCGTCCTGATAGGTGTACTCCCCAACCTCGGTGACATCGTTGGCGAGTTGTCCCCACGGGATGTCCTCCCCGGCTGCGAGCATCTCGGCGATCGTCTCCATCTGGGACATGATCACTTCCAGAGGAATGCCGTTTCGCAGTCCCTCTTTGGTAATCCGCACAAGAATGCCCGGAGGGACACCCCCGGCAACAAGGCTGGAGACTTCATCGAGAATCTCCTCCGGCGCCCCGGCCTTCCCGATCGCCACCAGCGTTCCCGCCGGCGTCGCCAGTTCGTTCAACAGTCGCGTCAGCGACGCCAGCGGATCGCTGATTACCCCAGCCAGGAGGTCGTCCAAAATCGTCAGAAGGATCGAGGCAGCATTCGTCACGGCCTCGGCGTCCGCAAGCGTCGTCCAAGATACTTGTTCGAGCATGGCGATCGCCTGCTCCGGCGTCAGCAGGCCAAGGTCTACGGCTTCTTCTATGCTTGCCTTCAACGCCTGCGCGTCAACAGGATTCGCAAGTGGGTTGCCGTCGATCAGATCGTAGACGGGTTGCAGCACGTTGGAGGACGTTTGGATCTCGGCGGGCGGAAGCACAACGGAACCTGTCTGGAGCTCGTCTGCAGAGGCGAATAGCGAGACCAGGAGCACCAACATCGTTGGTGCCAGCAATACAAAAGCCGCTTTCGGTAGCCCGGCGGTCATGGGTCCTCCTGTAGATCCGTGGCTTTGCGTCCCTGGCTTTCGCTCAGGTTTGCCGTTTTTCGCTTCGGTACGCCGAGTATAGCACAAAGCGAACCTTGCGTCATAACGGCGTCCATCGATAATGGCTTTCAACGTAGATCCAGAGGCTTGATGAGGAGGTTCGAGATCAACCGGCTCACTATAGAAACGATCGACGCCGTGCTCGAAGGGGCGGGCCGCGAACGCATCGAATTGGATTTGCGCGCTGTCGGTTTCGTCGACCCCTATGCCGTCCTCATCCTCGAGCTGTTGAGGGTCGACTGCGATGAAGCCGGGCGAGGGCTTCGCATTCTGTGGCCGGAGTCCCCTCGCGTGCGTCGCTGGCTGTCCGACATGGGACTGCAAGGACACCCAACATCGGGTTCCAAAGCGGGGGACGATGCGCTTCAGCCGATCACGCGCATCGAGGACGAAGCGGGCATTGGACGTGTCGTCGAACGGTTCCATCGCCGGTTGGCGCAGCGGTATCCGCTGACGGAAATGTCGCGCCGCGCGCTGATTGCCGTGCTCATCGAGCTGTTTCAGAACATCCCTCATCACAGCAATGCAACCGGTACGATCGATGATCCGCACGGCGCAGCCGCCATGCAGGATTACGAGGATTCGATCGTCGTCGCCATCGCGGACCGGGGCGTCGGCTTGTCCGCCAGTCTCGGACTTCGAGACGGATACCAAGGGCTGACGGACGCGGGCGCACTGGATCTCGTCTTTCATCAAGGGATCTCGCGGTTTTCCGATCCGGGTCGAGGCGGTGAGCTGCGGCGGATCGCCGAATTGATCCGCTCATGGGATGGGACACTCGCAGTTCGCACCGGCCGTGCGCTGTACTACTTCGATCCCCGGAGTGGCGACACGTATGACGTCCCATACTTCCCGGGTCTTCAGCTGGCGCTCCGCCTGCCGATGCGCGCGTTCCTCGCCTAGCTTGATCCCGATGACGTCTTGCCGTTCAATGAGGTCAATGCACATCGGATCGTTTCATCTTGCCCAGTTCGGCCCGCGTCTCGGGACGCGGATGGAGGGCGTAACCGCGCGGGAGAAGCTGTTGACTGCGCTCCTCTCGCTGCCCGACGGCGGTCAGCTCCAGATCCATCTGGAGGGGCTGGACGTATTGTCCACGTCGTTCGCCGACGAAGTTGTCGGCAAGGCGTTGGATCGCTTGACACGGGATGATTTCGGCGATCGTTCGATTCTGTTGGTTTCGCCGTCTCTCGAATTGGCGGACGGGGTCGATGCCAAGCTCAAGCAGCGGCAGTTGGCCATGATCTGCCTCACCGGGACGGCATGGCATCTCATCGGTGCGTGTACGCCGGCCATGACCGAAACGTTGGCCCGCATCATCGAGAAGGGCAGAACAACCGCCAAGGAGTTGGCCGGAGAACTCGATCTTCAGATGAACGCGTGCGTCAATCGTGTCGCGCGCTTGGCCAAGCTTCACCTCGTTCGCAGGGAGGAAGTCGGTCGAAGCGGTCCTCAGCCGGTGTATGTGCTCCACTCCATTCTGAAGGGTTGACGAAGCCCGACGAATTTCGTACACTTCTTTACGTGTACGAACATGTTCCAGGAGATTCGAGAACCCATTGACGCGCTTGTCATCTACCGCCGCGGGGCCCCGCACCCCCTTCTTCAAGCGTTTCGATGGAAGGGGCGACGGTATGACGTAACCGAGATCAACCTCGTTCACCCCAAGCGCGTGGGTGAGACGGTCCATCTCTGCTACGCCATCAGCTGCGGAAGCGACCAGTTCGACATTCGCTTCGACACCGCACGCAATCAATGGCGTTTGGAGGGGATGGATACGTCCCTCTAGACATCGCCAACTCGCGAGAATGCCGTGGACGTCCCTCTGAAGTTGACTGCACCGGACGAATCCCGGCAATCCAACCTGCGACCCTCGGACGTCGACACCGCGCCCCGTGGGGACAGAGACAGCTGTCTCTCTGGGTTCCGCACGGTCGATCGAAACGGATCTGTGAATGAGAATGCGTTTGTTCATAAGTTTCAGTCTTGACTGAACGAATTGAGACTTGTATACTCCGCCTCTTGAATCGAAGGAGTTCGAATGAGCGAACGAGACGCAAGGTACCGGCAGTTCATCGAGGACACGGGCGACCTGTTGGACGATCATGGCTTGCCGCACATGGCGGGGCGCATCGTGGGTGCACTGCTGGTCTGCGATCCGCCGTACCTCTCTCACGACGAGCTGGCCGATCAGCTGCAAGCGAGCCGCGGATCGATCAGCATGGCGACGCAACTGCTCCTTCGCGGCAACATCGTCGAACGGGTGAGTCTGCCCGGGCATCGGCGGCACTACTATCGCCTCCGCGACGGTCTATGGAGAGACCTGCTTTCCATGCATCCCGAGCATCTTCAGAACCATCTCGATCTCGTCGACAAGGGACTCGAGCTGTTGAGGGATGAACCGATCGAGGCGAAGATGCGACTCATTGAATTGCAGGTGCTTTCGCAATTCATTCTGGAAATCCTGCCCGAATTCACCGAGCGATGGGAACGACGGCGACCGGAATTGATCCAACAGCGGCTCGCCCAACTGGGTTAGGGACGCCACGAAAGGAATTCCCATGATGAAGAGACGAAGATGGTGGCCTTTGATCGGTGTGCTCGTGCTTATGGGAGCCGCCGCCGCGTGGGCCCAGGAAGCGTCGCCGTCAATCCGGCTTCTTCTCGTCGACGAGACCAAGACCTTCACGTCGACCATGAAGGTTGCGGCAACGATCGGTGCGCTTCGGCAAACCGGCCTGTTGGACGTATCCGTCCGTCTCTCGGATGAAACGAACGACTACGCCGATCCGTTGCAAGACATTGCGCGCGATGCGGACGACGCGCCGTTTGACCTGGTCCTCATCCTACCCCGCGGACTGGACACGAAGACCGGCGTAAGCATCTGGCTGGTCAGTGACGGTCTGGAGATCGCGTCCCCGGGCGAGCGCGCCGCGGTCGAGGCGATCTCGGGCGTCGTGGACATGGTCTTTGAAGGATCCGGGATCGCCGTGGACGTGTCCGAGGATCTGTGGCCCGGCCTTCTCGGCGCCGCATACCGGTCGAAAGGATGGCTCCGATGAACCGACTCATTCGTTTTGCGGTCGACCACCCGCTGTGGACGATCGCCGCGTCTCTGGTGCTGGTTGCGGCGTTTGCATTCCCCATCCAGTATCTCAAGCAAGAGACGGACTTCCGCGAGTTCCTCGACGACGACGATCCCATCATCGTGATGATGGACGAAGCGGAGGCGAAGTACGGGCGCTCGTGGGGCATGATGATCATGCTGCTCAACGACAACTCGGTATTCAACGAGTCCACGCTGGCCAAGATCGAGCGCATGACGGACGCCATTGAGGCCATTCCCGGCATCAAGTCCGTCACCACGCCGCTCAATTCCCAGACGATCGTTGGGACCGAGACAGAGATCAGCGTTCGCAAAGCTGCGCCCGGAGGCGTCGCGCCCACGACACCTGAGGACATGGAGATCTTCCAGGCCCGCGTGATGAACGACGAAAACCTCGTCGGCGGCGTCATCAGTGAGAACGGAAACGCCGCGCTGATCAACATCGAACTGGAGGTCGGCGCCGATGAGTACGCCGTGACTCCGGAGATCGTCGACATCGTGGACGCCAACCGTGGGGGCGGCGACACGCTGTACATCTACGGCGACGCCTACTTCGACAATGTCATGTCGGAAGAGATGGAGAACGACATCCTCTTGTTGTTCCCGCTCGCGATTGTGGTGATGGTGATTTTGCTGTTCGCGAGCTTCGTGACCGTGCGCGGCATCCTCGTTCCGATCGCGATCGTTCTGCTGTCGGTAGTCGTCGCGATGGGCGCGATGGTGATCCTTGGCTTTCCAATAACCCCGATATCCTTGATTGCGCCGGTCCTGCTGTTGGCGATCGGCATTGCCGACGCGATTCACGTGATGAACCGGTACAACGAAGAGGTCGCGAAGTTCAAGGTGAAGCTCGAACCACTCACCGAGCGAACGGAAGACGAGCTGTGTGCCGCGCGCCGTCAGGCCATTCTCAATACGATGCAGGAAATGACCGGCCCCGTGATCATGACGTCGCTGACGACGGCAATCGGCTTCTTGTCGCTGCTAACGGCGTTTATGGTCCCCCAGCGCCAATTCGGCATCGTCACAGCCATCGGCGTCCTGGCGGCGATGGTGTTCTCCCTCCTGCTGATTCCGGCAATCTTGTCCTTGCTGAAGCTGCCGCGAACACGAAACATCAACAAGGGAGTCCGGCCGCTGACGCGTGTCTTGATGGAATTCGAACGAGTTACCGTCAGCCACCGCAAGATCGTCCTGATCGGGGCGCTTATCATCTTCGGCATCATGTTGGCTGCGATCCCGAGCCTTCGCGTCGAGACATCGAACGAGGAGTTCCTTGGAGAGGATCACGAGGCGGTCCAGGTACTCGACATCACGTCGGAGTACTTCTCCGGCGACATGAGCATCATGGTGGAGTTCGACACCGGACGCTCAGACGGATTGAAGGACCCCGCCGTGCTCAACGCCATGCTCGACCTCGAAACGTTCCTGCTTGACCACGGCGTGAGCAAGACGTTCTCGCTGACCACACTGGTCCGGCAGATGAACGAGCGCTTCAATGCCGACGATCCGGCATTCTACGTGATTCCCGAACAGCGGAACGTTGTCTCTCAGTTGCTCCTCTTGTTCACGTTCCAAGGCGGAACCATGGGCGACATGGCGCTCGGCGACTTCAGCGCCGGGACGGTCACGGGACTGTACAAGATGAACTCGTCGGCCGACGTGTCGGAACTTGCCGGTGCCGTGCAAGCGTACCTGGACGAGCACTTCCCTGAAGACGGAGATCTACAGGTCCGCATGATTGGCGCGACCGTCTTGATGGACCGCATGTTCTCTCAGATGACGCGCAGCCAACTCATCGGACTGGCTACGACCGTGGTCGCCGTCAGCCTTCTTGTGATGTTGCTGATGAGATCCATCATCGCCGGATTGATCGCGGCCATTCCGCTGGTCCTGACCGTCACGTTCTCCATGGGCATCATGGCCTACACCGGGCAGCCGCTAGATATGATGACGCTGATGGTGTCCGTGGTGGCCGTTGGGATTGGCGTCGACTATTCGATCCACTTCATCTCACGCTTCCGGCGGGAGTATCGTGAGAGTCAGGACGCCGAACGTGCGCTTCAGAAGACGATTCGAACGACGGGACGCGGGATTACCTACAATGCACTGACTGTCGCGTTGGGATTCTTCATCCTCGTGTTCGCGTCCTTCAAGGGCGTCCGAACGTTCGGCTGGCAGATCGCCCTGACCATGGCGGTCAGCGCCCTGTCTGCAATCTCCATCATCCCGGCGATTCTCGTTCAATGGACGCCGAACTTCCTCTCGCGGCCGGCGTGGAAGCGAGAGACGTTGGAAGCCGATTCATCACAGCCTACGTCCCCTGAAAGTGAAGGAGGCAATCATGTTTCGTAAGGCCGTTAGCATCACGCTCATCATCTTGAGCACCGCGTTGATCGGATGGGCCGCAGTCGCCGAGACCGCCGACGAGATCCTCGACCGTATGGAAGCGGAGTCTGATGCGCTGGCCGAGGGCAGCCTGGTCTCGACCATTCGCTTCGACAACGTCTACGGAGACGGCACGTCGGCGTCGAACCTGTTCGGCTCCCTGTCGATCCCCGATTACTCGTTGATCTACTTCATCGAGCCGCTCGACGTCGCCGGCACCATCTTCTTGACGATCGAGTCGGAGGATGAGGATGAAGACGCACGTCTCGTCCTCTACCTACCGTTCATCGGAGCTGCGAAGGAACTGGTCTCTGACGAAGAGCGCGGCGGCAGTTTCGCCGGCAGTGCGCTGTCCTATTCGGATCTCGGAGATCGGGAGGGCCGCGCCGACTACGACGCCGCCCTGTTGGGCGAAGAGGAACTGGAGATCGGCGGCGTGACGCGGACGGCGTACAAGATCGAGTCGACGGCCAAGCCGGGGGTCGACCTCGACACCCCGCGGTCGATCCTCTGGATCGACACCGAGTTCCTCATCATGTTGAAGCTCGAGTCGTACAACGATCTCGGGAATCTGGACAGCACCCTGGAGGTTCAGGAACTTGGCGAGTTCGAAGGAAAATTGACCGCTGATGTGATGGTGGCGACAAGTCATTCGGACGGCAGTACAACCACGATCACGGTGCTCGAGCAGTGGCGACCGGAAGAGGAAATCTCGCCTGACGTCTTCCTGCCGGAGAACCTCTCGGCCTTCGATGCAGGGACGTGGGGATTCGTCCAGTAACTGGACCGTACCGAAAGAATCTAACGGGCCGTCGCGCAAGCGGCGGCCCGTTTCTCATACCTCGTCAAGCCAGCGGCGGACCTTGGCAACGGCCGCGCGGATGAATCCGTCTCCTTCGCCATGTTGGAGACGTTCCGCCTGCAACCAGGAGAGAACTCGCGTCAACGTATGCATCGTCTCAAACGCCGGAAGATGTTCGTCGGGATCGCAAGGAAGGGGGCGAACCGAGGCGTACCCCTCGAGATAGGCGTCCTCGAGTTGCTCGAAGTCTTTGCGGGACGACAGCTCACCGAGCGTGACGGCAAGATCGTACGCGTAGTGGTTCCAGTGGATTCGCTCGAAGTCGATGGCCCGGGCGTCGCCCTGGTGATACAGCAGGTTCCCCTGTTCCAGGTCCCCATGGATCACGCCGGCGACATCTCGGCCGTCTCCGAGGGATCGCGCCGTTCGGTGAATCGCGGAGGCCGCCTCCAACAGTGTGTCGACGTCCTCGCCACGTACGTGTCCACGGACCCGCTCGGCCGACAGGGCCTCGGTTAGATAGGCAAGAGGAGAAGATGTGATCGTTAACTCCTCCGGCCAGCGGAACGAGGCGGCATGCCGATGCAGGGACGCGGTCAACCGGCCGACGCCGCGAAGGTGGTCGGGCGTGAGTTCGTCCGCGGGGCGCCCTCTCACCCATCGAAACAGCATGCACGGGTGGAAGCCGGAGATGCCGGGCATGGATACGCTTCGCAGCAGTTCGCCCGATCGCATGATCACCGGCTCGGGCACGGACAGCTCTGTGTCGCGATTGACTGCCACCAGCCAGAGCAGTTCGCGCATCAGCGCGTTGCGATCGCGCCCGGGATGACAGATTCGCAGGGCCCAACGACCATCGTCCGTCTGTACGCGAAACACCACGTTGGTTCCAGGGCCGAGAAAACGGAGCTCGGCGTTTTCCAGTGCGTAGACACTGAGGGCTTTTCGCGCGAGTTGCTCGTATCGTCTTGCTCGTTCGTCCTCGGACAACGCATCGTAGGAATGCACGCCACAACCTCCGGGATGAAGGCTACACCTCCTGGTTCGCAGACGCAATCGGCGGCCGTCGCCGCATCCGGTTCGCCGCGTTTGGCGGTTTGACGTCGCGGCGATTATCCTCGCCGTCGAATGAGAAGGGAGGCCACATGTACGCAGAGATGGCGCGGTACTACGACCGCATCTACGGCTTCAAGGACTACCCCGCCGAGGTCGTCCGATTGCAGCGGTTCATCTCTCGGCATCTGCGGTCCGAGGGGCGGCGGTTGCTCGACGTCGCATGTGGCACCGGTTGCCACCTCGAGCTTCTTGCGGAATCCTTCGATGCAGAAGGACTCGACCTTTCCTCCGAGCTGCTCGCGCAAGCGAAGGTGCGCAATCCCGGGATGACGTTTCACCAGGGAGACATGAGGACGTTCGCGCTGTCCTCGCGTTTCGACGTCATCACGTGTCTGTTCAGTTCCATCGGGTACATGACGACACCGGAAGATCTTCAGACCGCGATTGCGACCATGGCCCGGCATCTGACGGCCGGGGGCATATTGGTCATCGAGCCGTGGCTCACGCCGGATGTCTGGAAGCCGGGGACCGTCCACGCGCTTCTCATTGACGACCCGGATCTGAAGATCGCGCGCGTCAACACGAGCCTGACCCGCGGCAACCTTTCGATCTTCGATCTGCATCACCTCATCGGCACGCCGGAAAAGACAACTCACTTCGTCGAACACCATGAGATGGGGCTGTATGCGCAGCAAGAGATGGTGGGCGCGCTCGAGCGCGCCGGGTTGGAGACGGCCTATGACGAGGACGGCCTCACCGGCCGGGGCCTCCATATCGGGGTGAAGCCGCATGCCGACTAACGACGAGCCGATCGTCATCCGGCCCGCGACCCTCGATGACCTGGAACCGTTGGTGGCGTTGCGCGTGGCGCTGTTCGAGGCGATGGGGCAGCGCGGACCGCTGCTGGATGCGGCCGTCCCGGCGATTCGTTCGTACATCCGCCGGCATCTGCCGACGGGAGCATTTCGGGTTTGGGTGGCGCAACGCGGCGTGCCCGTGGTCGCCGCCATCGGGCTCGTCATCCACAGCGTTCCGCCGTCTCCGGCAAACCCCGTAGGCAAAGAGGCCTACATCATGAACCTGTTCACGCGTCCCGAGGTTCGTCGTCGCGGGATCGCCCGACGGCTGATGGCGCACGTACTCGACGTCGTCCGATCGGAAGGGATTCTCAAAGCCCGTTTGTACGCAACACCCGACGGACGCCCGCTCTACGAATCCATCGGGTTCGCCGTCGCGGACGATGAACCCGAAATGCAGCTCACGCTCGATGGGTGACGATCGCTCCGTGACGTGATACCTCTCCTCGATTCTCCGGTCGTCAGAACCTACGTGTCACCGTTCCCAAGATCGTCGGCGGAGATCTCGAAGCCGCCATCGAAGTAATCCGCCCGATAGACGAACAACGAACCGTCTTCGTCCCCTGCGTAGACCCCGAGAACCTCGATCCCACGCGCGTAGAGGATCATTTCGCCCGTATCACCCGAGATGCGGTACCGGGCAACGGGAAGATCCCGGCCTTGGTATCGGATGGTACCGTCCGTCGTTCGCTCGACCTTCATCATCGGAAGCTCTGCCGAATCGTCCGGATCCCCCGCGCTCGGAGGTCCGCCCAGCAGAAGGGTCTCGAAGTCGATCGCCTCGTCCGGCTGGCGAAGCTCGAACAGCAGCGGAACGAGCGCATAGGTGCTGAACGTGTTGATCACGAAGAGGTCCTCGGCGTGCAGGTCGATCTGACGCACCTCGTCGCCCGAGGTGACCGAGGCTGACGAAGCTCCGACGTCGGCGCGAAGTTTGCGATCGAACCCAAGCGGGCCGTCAAAGGAGGCGGTCAACCCACGCGGACGCAACGTGCGATCCATTTCCAGCGTTTGCTCGAAACCGATGGTAATGGTCGCGATCAGCGCCTTGAACCAGAACTCGCCGGACGCGTGCAACACGGCCACGCCATCTTGGAGCGAGAGCGTGTACGTCTCCTCGCCAAACGGCGTACCGTCTCCCGTCATGACGAGTGTTCCCGTCAGCGGAAGCCCGATCGATTCGATCGTGCGAGCCTCCGCCGCCGGATCCGGCGCAATGACCTCTGCTTCGTCTTCGGCAGCCGAAGCGGCCGGATCTGCCGTCTCCCAGTCCGAGGGCAGGTCCTTGACGTCGATCGAGGACAACGTGGACTCAGGATCGGTGTCGGAGAGGAGAAGCAACAGGGCGGCGACCGCAACCAACGCCAACGGAATCCCAATCCCCAATCCCAAGATCCAACGGGTGCGTCGCTTCATGCTCGTCGTCCTCCTCTCCCATGGTGCACGGACATTGTGGACCGTTCGTGGGGAGATCGTGAATCTTCAACGGCACATCTCCCGTTTGCACATCCGTCCTCGCCCGATACGATAGCGGCATGAGCACCGAAGCACGATTTACGGTCATCGATCAGGAGGGGTGGCCTCGCAAGGAGCAGTTCGATCTGTTCCGTGGGTTCGGGAACCCGTATTTCTCCTTGACGGCAAACGTCGACATCACGCCGTACCGGACGCACCTTCCTGCCACGCATCGATTCACCGTGGGCGTCGTCCACGCGCTTGCGAAGGCGGCGAACGCCGTGCCTTCGTTCCGCCAGCGCATCCGTGGAGACGACGTCATCGAGTTCGACGTCGTCCATCCGTCGATTATCGTGCTCAATGACAAGGACGCGTTCCGATTCTGTTCGTTCCCGTTCAAGGAGAGCTACCGCGCGTTCGCCGAGGACGCGCCCGAACGCATGGATGCCGCGCGGGCCGCTTCCACGATGTTCACGCTCGCCGATCAGGACGACTACCTGTTCATGACGTGCATTCCGTGGGTGTCGTTCACCGGCGTCATGCACGCGGCCCCGACCCATGCGCCGGACTCGGTCCCTCGCATCGCGTGGGGCAAGGCAACTGAGGACAACGGCCAGGTGTACCTTCCGCTCAACGTTCAGGTCCATCATGCGCTGGTGGACGGAATCCACGTCGCCCGGTTCTTCGCGGCCGCGGAGGAGATCTTCCAGAATGCCGAGCGTTGGCTCCCCATCGACTGACGGGCCAAGCGTTGCACGGGGCCGAATCGCCGCGACGTTTCGCTTCTACGCGGAGCTGAACGATTTCCTCGCTCCGGAGGCGCGCGGAACCGTCATCGAGACCTCGTACGTCGTCTCCCCGTCCGTCAAGGATGCCGTCGAAGCCCTTGGCGTGCCTCATGTGGAAGTCGACCTCATCGTGGTCAACGACGAACCCGTCGCCTTCGACTACAGGCTCAAACCGGGCGACCGCGTCGCCGTCTACCCTGTGTTCGAGGCGCTCGACATCGCGCCCGCCAGCCGTTTGGGGCGTCCTCCGCTTCGCTGCCCGCGTTTCGTCGCCGACGTCCATTTACGCAAGCTAAGCCGTCTTCTCCGGCTGATGGGACTGGACGTTCTGCACTCCCCCACCTTCACAGATCCGGAACTGGTGGAGGTCTCCGTTCAGGCACGGAGAATCCTGTTGACGCGCGACCGCGCACTGCTGAAGCACGGGCGATTGACCCACGGATACTGGGTGCGAAGCGTTCATCCGCGCCAGCAGGCTGTCGAGGTGGTTCGGCGGTTCGATCTTGCCGGAGAAGTCCGCCTGTTCACGCGCTGTCCCCGCTGCAACGGCGTCTTGGAACCTGTCGCCAAGGAAGATGTCCTGCCGCGCATTCCGCCGCGAACGGCGGCCTGGGTCGACGACTACGTCGTGTGCACGTCCTGCGGGAAGCTCTACTGGCACGGGACGCACGTGGACCGCATTCGCTCTGCACTTGACGAGATCCTTCGCGATGCCGCCGCCTAGGAGGTCGTGGGCCCTCCCCAGCGCATCAGCGACTTGACACCCGTAGCACGAGCGGAGGACAGACTCGTATCTCTCAAGCACCCCGATCAAACCGCAAGCATCACCGCGCCAGTCATAGAAGAGAGTGCACCATGAAGATCATGAAGAAACCCCGGGTGCAAACCCTTCATGGCTCTGGATTCCCTTCATGCACTTCATGTCCTTCATGGTGATACCGTAGTTGTCCCCGCGGGCTTGGCGGCTCGAGCAAGCACGGCCAACGGGCGACGAAGCCGCTACCGAAACGTGGAAGTCGCGAAGAACTCAAAGACAGGACCATGAAGTGCATGAAGGGAGAACCCTTCGGGGGGATCTGGAGTTCTTCGTGTCCTTCATGGTGAAGCTGATGCCGTATCTCAGCGTGATGGATCCAACTAGGCCTCCGCGATGAGATCGTAGTCCTCGGTTCCGACCAGCTCCGCGGTCACGATCCGGCCGGTCGACAGGCCGTCTCCAAGGACGAAGGTCACGCTGTCCACGTCGGGCGCTTGATGCTGGGTACGACCGACCCACACGCCGTCTTCCTCCGCGGGCTCGTCGAGCAAGACTTCGACCGTTCGCCCGAGTGCGGCCTCGTTGTTTTCGAAGACGATCTCCTGCTGTACCGCCATCAGCTCATCCAAACGTGCTTCGACGACTCGGGAGGGAACCTGGTCCGGATACCGGGCCGCCGGCGTGTCCGGTTCGGCACAGTAGGCGAAGGCACCCAAATGATCGAACCTCAAGGCGCGGACGCCGTCGAGGAGAAGCTCGAAATCCGCATCGGTTTCGCCGGGGAATCCGATGATGAACGTCGTTCGAACCGCGACATCGGGAACCTGTGCCCGAAGGCGCCCAATCAGGCTGATGCAGTCTTCTTGGGTGACGCGTCGGCCCATGCGCCGCAGGATGTCGTCCGCGAGATGCTGGAGAGGAAGGTCGACGTAGGCGCACAGCTTCCGATTGCCCGCGTACTCTGCAATCAACTCGTTACTGAAGTGGGCCGGATGGGTGTACAACAAGCGAATCCACGCCAGCTCTTCGATCTCTGATAGATCGTGCAGCAGCCGGTGAACCGGGTACGGCGTTGCGAGATCCGTTCCGTACGATGTGGTGTCTTGGCCGATAACGACCAACTCGCGCACGCCGCCGCGCATGAGATCCTCGGCCTCACGCAAGATGTCGCCGGGAGAACGACTGGTCAAACCGCCTCGAATGAGCGGAATCGTGCAGTAGCTGCATCGGTTATCGCACCCGTCGGAGATGCGCAGATAGGCCGTGTGCGCAGGCGTCAGAAGAAGCCGTGCCTCGTCGGGTCCGCCGGCGGACAGTCCGCACGCCTTGACGATCGCATCGTGCGCATGAAGCCCGACGATCAGATCGACGTCGGGAAGCCGGGCGCGGAGCTCGTCTCCGAACCGTTCGGGCAGACACCCCATGACGATCAACGTCTTCGGCTTCCCACTCGTACCGAGTGCGGCGTACTCGGCGATCGTGCGGATCGATTCCTCCACCGCCGGGGCAATGAAGCCGCACGTGTTCACGATGATCACATCCGCCTCGTCCGGCCCGGCGCCGACCAGTGCTCCCGCCGACGCCAACGTGGCCAGCAACCGCTCGGAGTCCACCAGGTTCTTCGCGCATCCGAGGCTGGCCAAATGGACGTTGGGGGCCGGCTTGTGATCTCGCGTCATCGCGCACCTCCTCATCGTGCGTCGAGATGATAGCACGTGCATGCACGCGCGGCCGCCAAGGATACGGAACGGAGACGAAGCCGCTCGATCCTTACGAGGAGCACGATCACGTTCCACGGAGGGAGGCTCCGACATGAAGGAGCGACTGCTGCAAGCGTTACGGAAAGACGACGATTTCTTGTGTGCCTTGGCCACGGTCGATACGGACGGTCGTCCCCACGTCCGCTACGTGCGTGCGACGATTCGCGACGACCTGACGATCTTCTGCCCCACGTTCGCGTCCACGCAGAAGGTACGGGACGTAGGGGCGTGCGAACACGTCTCGGTGACATGCGGCGACACGGACTCGGGCGTTCCCGGGTCGTATTTCCAGATCGCGGGGCGCGCGGTCGTGAGTCGTGCGCCTGCCGATCGGGCGGCCGCGTGGACGCCGCGTCTCGAGCGGTGGTTCTCTAATCCCGACGACGAGGCCTATGCCGTCGTGGTGGTTGTGCCGGAACGCATCGTCGCGCTCCCGATCGGAGGCGGCCCCGCCGCGCAGGTCTGGGAGCGCACCGAGGGATCGCCACCGGACACGATATCCGGTTCCTAGTGCAGGGATTGAATCATGTGGATGTCTTCGGGCTCCAGCCGGTAGAGTTCGGGATCGGGCGTGCTCGTCACTTCGAATCCGCGACTGCGGTAGAAACCAACCGCGGATTCCGACGCCGTCGCGCACACGTAAAGGTGGGTTGCACCTGACGCGCGAGCCAGGCCCTCAATTTCCATGCACAGATGGGATGCGATGCCCTCCCGTCGATACCCGTGGCTGACGTGGAGAAGCGCAAGCTGCCCCATCGTCTTCGTCAGGTACGGGCGGAAGGCGGCAACCCCGACCAACCGTTCGCCGTCGAACGCGGCCAGGACGCTGCCTCCCTGGGCGTGGGCATCGCGGAGCGCCTTCACCATGGACGATACCGAGTGCTCCGGTCCGTCCGGCGTCCACGGCGGGCTGTCCCAAACGACATCGCGAGCCGATAGGCGGCCGTTCTCGATGCGATAGCCGACGCGGATGTGTTCCGTTCGGTCGATGTCTCCGATTCGTTCGAACTCGCTCGGATCGAGGCGTCGATAGATCAGTGAGCCCATATTGCATTCTCGCGCACGCCGCCGCCTGCGTCCATCGTGGACGGACTGGTATCGGTCGTCTGTGGCGCGTACACTATTCCATTATGGAATACTCATCCACTTCGCCCGGTGCGCGCGGTTTTCCGGTGGAGTTCGCCGCGCTGGGGTTCCTGTTGGAGGAACCGAGGCACGGCTATGCGTTGCGCCTACGGATCGAGGATGGATTGGGGCCGTTGTGGCAGATTGCCTCCAGCCAGTTGTACAAGGTCCTGCACCGACTCGAGACGCAAGGATGGGTGAAGCGAACGACGGCGCCGCCGGACGCCGGCCCGCCACGAAGCGTCTACACGGTCACGGATGCGGGAGTGGATGCATTCCGCCAATGGGTCGCGGAACCTGTTGCCGCAATGAGAAGCGTGCGGGTCGAGTTCGTTGCCAAGCTGTACTTCGCACGGCTCTTGAACGTCGTCCCGGTATCCGACCTGATCGATCGGCAACTCGTCGCCGTCGATCGGATGCGCCGTCATCTGCAAGCGGACGATCGCACGAACAGCGACGATGACGTTCTCAACGCCGCGTGGATGACGTTTCAGCAACTGACACTGACCCACTTCGCCGAATGGCTGAGGGATCAAAAGAACACGTTGGAATCGCCAAAGGAGATCCATCCATGAAGAGCACCAAGCTTGCCAGCCTCATCGTCCTCCTCCTCGCGCTCGCGGTCGCCGCACAAGCCGAAACCACGATCGTCGATCAGGCTGGATACGACGTGACTGTTCCCGAGTCGATCGAATCTATCGCCTCGGTCTATGGCATCGGGACGTATTTCGTCTACTCGCTCGGCGCCGGAGATCGGCTGATTACGGCGTACTACATCGGATGGAAATCCGCTTCCAAGGCCACGGCCACGATGCAACGATGGGAACCCCGGTTGTCCGAGCTTCTGTCGTTCGGGGACCCCAACGTCGAAGACCTCGTCGCCGGAGGAGCCGACATCGTGTTGGCCGACGGATCACAGCACGAAGCGGTGGCCGAACAGCTGCGCGATCTGGGCATTCCGGTGGTGCTGTTGTCGGCAGAGAGTTCCGATGCGCTGAAGGAAACGATGCAGTTGATGGCAACTGTGCTTGGCGAGGAAGCCCAGGCACTCGCCGATTCGTTTATCGAGACGTACGATCGGGTGCTCTCGACGGTGACGTCCGACCTTGCGTCACTCGACGACGACGCCCGCGCCCGCGTGTTGTTCCTCGGGACCTCGGTGAATACCGCCGCCAGCGGCGCCATGTATCAAACGGAGCTGATCGAGGCCGCCGGCGGCGTCTCCGTGACCGAGGGATTGTCCGGCGGATGGAACGAGGTCAATCTCGAGCAGGTCCTGCGCTGGGACCCCGACGTCATCCTCATCCCGCCGTACGGACCGGTCCAGCCGTCCGACATTCTGGAGAATCCCGATTGGCAGTCTCTTCAAGCGGTTCAGTCCGGCCGCGTCGTCCGCATGCCACGACTGATCGCTCCCATGGACACGCCGGTTCCCGAATCGATGCTCGGCGTCTTGTGGATGGCGTCCCTCTTCTACCCCGATAACGTCACGTTGGACCTCGTCCAAGAGGTCGTCAGCTTCTACGAGATCTACTACGGCCTGACGCTGACGGACGAAGAAGCCGCCGTCTTCTCTCCCTGATGAATCCCGAGAAGCGCGCCCCTGTTTGGCTCCTCGTTTTGCTGCCTGCGGGGGTCTTTCTCGCGGCGTTGTTCCTCGGTCGATATGGGATTCGTATCGGGGACACGGTCCGCGTGCTGCTCGGCCTCGACGGGCCGTCCGACGTCTTTCGGTCATTGATTCTTCGCGTTCGCTTGCCGCGCGTGTTGGCGGCTGCGTGTGTCGGCGCGAATCTCGCGGTCGTGGGCGCGGGGTTTCAGGGGCTGTTCCGCAATCCGTTGGTGGATTCCCGCATTCTCGGCGTCAGTTCCGGGGCCGCGTTCGGTGCGGCGTTGGCGCTTCTGCTCACACACGAAGGAATCGCCGTTCAGATGGGCGCATTCGCGTTCGCCATGATCGCCATCGGCCTCGTCATGCTCATCGGCCTCCGATTCGGTTCGTCCACGCTCGTTCTCGTCATCGGCGGGATTCTCGTGGGCGCGCTGTTCAACTCGCTGCTCGGACTCATCAAGTACGTCGCCGATCCATTGAGCACGTTGCCGACGATCACGTATTGGTTGTTGGGCGGGCTCAACGCGACGCAATGGTCAGATCTTCCCGCACTGCTGGCGACCTCGGTCGTGGGCCTCTCCTTCTTCCTGGCGCTTCGATGGCGGCTCAACGTGTTGACGGTTTCGGACGCTGAGGCAACGTCTCTCGGGCTCCGTGTGCGCTTTCTTCGGGGCGCGTTCGTCATCGTCGGAGCGCTGATGGTCGCGGCGTCGGTATCGATGGCCGGGACGATCGGATGGATCGGTCTGGTTGTCCCGCACGTGGCGCGCGCGCTCACGGGGCCCGATTATCGGACCGTCATTCCGTCGTCCGCCGCACTCGGCGCCGTCACGGTCATCGTGCTGGACACGGTGGCGCGCACGGCGCTCCCCACCGAGATCCCGTTGGGAATTCTGACCGGCTTGATCGGCGTTCCCGCGTTCTTCCTGTTGCTGTTCCGGTTTCTCCGGGCCCGAGGGGAGATCCGATGAATCTGACCGCTCATGAAGTGGCCTTCTCCTATGTCCCGGACGTGGAGATCCTGACGTCGGTAACGTTGCCGCTGCGCACAGGCCGGGTGACGTTCATCCTCGGTGCGAACGGGACCGGGAAGACGACGTTGCTGGAGTGTCTGTTCGGCTTGCGGCAGCCGACGCGGGGACGCGTGTGCGTGGACGGACGCGACTTGGCTGAGATTCCTCCCAAGGAACGCGCAAAACGGATCGGGCTCGTTCCTCAATGGCATGAGCCTGTGTTCGAGTTCTCCGTGCGACAGGCCGTGCTGATGGGGCGTGCGCCGCATCTCGGCGCGTTCTCCAATCCCGGTCGTGAGGATCAGCGCGTGGTGGACGAAGCCATGGACGCCGTCGGCATCCGGTCGTTGAGCCACCGTCCGTACACAAGGATCAGCGGAGGAGAACGCCAACTGGCGCTGATCGCTCGAGGACTTGCGCAGGGGGCTCGATGCCTGTTGATGGACGAGCCGGCCGCCCATCTCGATCCACACCATCAGCACGAGGTCCTTCAGACGGTTCGTACCCTTGCGGATGATGGGTTCGGATTCGCGATTACGTCACATCTCCCCAATCATGCGCTGCTCTACGCCGACGGCGTGGCCTTCTTGGTCGACGGACGTGCGAACTTGCAGGGAGACCCGCGCGAGATCGTAACCGAGGCCTCGTTGCAGCACGTCTACGGCATGGCCTTCGAGATTATCGAGAGTCCCAGCGGCTCGCGCGCAATCCTTCCGCAGGTCGACCGTCGCCGATCGTAGCGGAGCGGACTAGGACTCGGCCGAGGACGGCGCCGCCGACACCACCGGATGCAACCATGTGCGGCTCCTCAGCAGTCCAAACGACGCAATCCCCGAAATGACGTTGCTCAAGGACATGCCAAGCCAGATGCCGTCAGAGCCCATACCCATGGGGAACGCAAACGCGTAGGCCAACGGGATACGCAAGACCCACAAGCGGGCGATGCCAAGGATCATCGGCGGCACGTTGTGTCCCGAGCCGCGAAAGACGGACTCGGCAACGAAGAACGCCCCCAGGAAAGGCATGCCGAGAGCGAACAACTCGAGGAATCTCGCCCCCTCGTGGATCACGGCGGCGTTGCCCGGCATGAACGCACCGACAAGCGGTCTCCGGATCAACCACAGCAGCCCCGCCTCAGCGATAAGGATGACGAACATGGCGGCGAGGCCCTTTCTCATCAGATCTCTTGCGCGATCCCGCAGTTGAGCTCCCAGGGCTTGTCCGATCATCGTGGTCAGACCGATGCCCATGCTGTTGGTGATGATGAAGATGATGCCGAAGATGCGGTCTGCGATGCCGTAACCCGCCAACGCTGCTTCCGCATTGTCCAGCCTGCCGATGACGGCCATTAGGATGACGAACCCGAAGGCCACAGTAGACTGTCCTATGCCGGCGGGCAGGCCGATGCGCATGGCCCGCATCATCCACGGTCCGTGGAGACGAAGCGCAGACCGTTCGATTCGCAAGACGCCGGTTCCGCGGACGAACAACGCAACAAACAGGCACATCGCGACGCCCTGCGCGATGACGGTGGCGTATGCAGCGCCGAGGATGCCCAGCTGCTCGAACGGTCCCCAGCCGAGCACGAGAAACGGATCGAGCACGACGTTGATGACGATGCCGACGCTGTTGACGAGCAGCGGCGTGACGGTATCGCCGGTCGCGGAGTAGGCGTTGTAGAAGAGCCCAGGCAGCACCATGGTGGGAAGCCCGAGCAGAATGACGGAGAGGTACGCGCCCGCTTGTCGTGACACCTCGGGCTCGTGGATCAGCAGTGAGAGAATCCACGGTGCGAGCAGGAACCCAATGATGCCGAGGATCACGCTGCCGACAGAGGAAAGAGAGACCAACTGGTTGAGCGCGAACCGTGCGTCCGCGTGACGCTTTGCGCCGATGTACTGCGCGACCAACGCACTGACCGCGGCGCCGCTGAAACCGGCGACGAACGAGATGATGAACCATACGAACGGCCAAGAAATCTGGATTCCCGCCATGACGGATCCGGCGTGCTCCGCGGGGAGCCGTCCAATCCAGAACGCATCCGCCAGATTGTAGAGCGTGAACATCAACGACGACAGGATGGCCGGTCCGCCGATCTTGGCCATCGTTCGAAGCGCAGGACCGGTCAGAATCTCGTCATGATCTGGAGTTGGGAAGATCCGCTTCTTCATGGTTCATGGCACCGAGAATCGTGAAGCATTGGAGCGGTCGCCGATCGAACGCTCCGGCATGCGGCGTCATGATACCCCGTGATGCCGCATGGTGCAGAACCGACACGTCCGTGCTGGAAGCGCCGTCCTGCAAGGAGGCGGGGCAAGCCGTGCGGCCGGCCTACCCCACGCAGAGACCAGGTGCTAGAAGACGACGATGGTTCGGGAAACGAACGCCAACGCCCCGTCATCGTCAATCACGTAGAGGGTGACGGCGTACGTGCCGGATGCGGTATAGAGATGGGCATAGGTGTTGTCGTCGGACGGACTCCCGGTTACGTACGCTCCATCCCCGAAATCCCACGCGACGTGGACAATCTCCCCTCCCGGGCTTGCATCGCTTGATTCGTCGACAACAACGAGCGCCTGCGTACTGGCGACTGCCGTCTGCCGGATCGAGAACGACGCCGTGGGGGGTACATTGGTGATCGTGAGGGTTGGAGAGATCCATGCGGAGGTATCCCCGTCATCGTCCGTCACGGTCAGCGTGACCGTGTATTCTCCCGCCGATGCGTATGTGTGTTGGGGATTGCTCTTGGTCGATGTCGTGCCGTCTCCGAAGCTCCATAGCCACGCGACGATGTCACCATCGTCGTCCGTCGATGCGTCGGTGAACTGAAGCACCGTCCCCTCGACGACGGTCTCCGGAGGCGTGAAGTCCGCGGCCGGCGCTCGGTTAATGACGGCAATCTCCAGCGAGGCGGAAAGGACGAGGAAGCCCGCTTCATCGGTTGCCCGGACGGTGATCGTGATGACGCCGTCGTCGGCATAGGAGGTTTCCTGGGAAGCCTCGGCCGATGGCGTCTCGAAGATACCATCTCCGTCGAGGTCCCAGTCGTACGCGAAGACCGCGTCATCCTCCGCCCAGGACGCTTCGGCCTCGAAGACGACCGGTTCCCCCGTCAGCACGCGCGTGGTCGATGCGGACAACGCTACGGCCAAGGACGGCGTCTGTAGACCCACATCGACGTCTCCGTAGGCAAGAACCTCGCTGCTGCCTTCGGCGGATCCGTCCTCCGCGACCTCATCGATGACGAAGGTGATGCCGACGTCGGCCCAGTTCGAGCCGGCCGACGTTCCCACGTCCAGATCCAGCCGGACGCCCGCTGCAGCACTCCATCCCACCATCGAGATCAGTAGAATCAGCGGTATGGCTCGTTTCATGTCCATCACAACTCCTTCGTACGGTGATAGAATCGTGTCCCGATGTGATCCGAAGACGGCACGTCGGTGGCAGTCTTGTGAAGAATCGATTTCGGACCGGAAAGAGGAACGTCATGCGCATTCGCACCGGTTGCGACGAGGATGCCGTGGGCATCGGCCGTCTCATTGCCGAGACGTATCGAACGTACAACCTCTCTCACGCCGATCCCGAGGAACAGGATCGTTTGTTGGGTCCGTTCCGGCACGCCTTCTCGGACCTCAGGGAGCATCAAGATGCAATTCGTGACGTCGTTCGCGCTCCCATGCTCTACGTCGCCGAAACCGGCGAGGATCTCGTCGGCGTCCTTCGCGGTCGCGATCACGTATTGGCGAGCTTGTTCGTCCGCGGCGATGTCCATCGTCGCGGCATCGGCCGGGCGCTCGTCGAGCGGTTCGAACGAGACCTGCGACGGCGCGGCATCCGATGGGTGCGCGTCGCGGCCACCTTGTACGCCGTGCCGTTCTACCAACGTCTTGGGTACAAGCGGACGACCGGCGTACGACCGTGTCACAGCTTCGACGGAACAGACCTTCGGTACCAACCGATGAAGAAGGTCTTGAACGAGTAGCGTGCCCGCGCTGCATCGAACGCGCGCCAACACCTCTCGCCCCACAGTCGTCATAAGAATGAAGATCGGGCGAAACACCCGACGAGTGTGGGAAAGGAGGACACATGAACTGGTTCTGCTTGGCAACCGAGGCGCGGTTCCGTCAATCGCGCCGGAGAGAGGACGCGAACGTCATGAGGCTCATCGGATCCTGTGCATCCCGGCCGCGTCGTGCAACGGCTCGCAAGGTCTGTCAAGCATCCACGCCTCAATACGGCAAGACGGTTGCGCCACGCGCACGTGGGACAACCAGATTCGAGATGCCGTCAACCTGAGAACGAACTAGAATCGCCTGGGAAGTTATGGGATGTCCGATGTGATGACGCGAGCGCGGGAGATCGAGATGGACCTAGCGGACCTCTATGAGGAAAGTCGAGAACATCTGATGCGCTATGCACTGGCCCTGTGTCACAGCCTCGACCGATCCGACGACTTGGTCCAAGAAACGTTCGTTCGCGCATTGGCGCACGCCGCCGACCTCGAACGGATGAACCGGTTTCAACGGGAGGCGTGGTTGAAACGCGTTTTGCGCAACCGGTTCTACGACGAGCAACGGGCGTTCGCACGGCGGCGGCGGCAGATCCATCTGCTTTCGTCGGAGCACGCGAGACCTGCGGCCAACGCGGGATTGCCCGAGTTCGACGCCCTGCTGGACTGCGTCCCCATGGAGCATCGCCAGATCTTCGAGATGCGCTATCGGTTGGGGATGAACAGTGCGGAGATCGCGGAGCAGAGCGGCGTTCCGCGCGGGACCGTCCGCTACCGATTACACGAGTGCATTCAGCAGTTGCGAATGCAACTTCCCCAGGCCACGTAAAGGAGTGACCCATGGATGAGAAGATCACGCTGGGCAATGTGAACGTCCTCGACGTACGCAAGACGCCTAAAGAGATGTTTGACCGGTTGGAAACGATCCGCAATGTCAACGTCATCCTCGTCTCGCCGGAAACCGCCAACTACTTGCCCGGGATTCCCGCGAAGAACATCAACGCCGTCGCCCACGTGCCGGCGGAGGTCGAGGTGAAGACGTGCATGAGCAGCCTCTCGCTGAACGCGCACTACCTCGAAGGATTGCCGTCCTCAACGTTCCTGCTCGTGATGGGTCGCGTAATCGTCGAGCCCGACGTCACGGTCGAACTGATCGAGAGCCAACTCGCAGGACTCGTGGTCATGGGAAAGATCGTCTGTCCGGACACCGTCATCGGAGCGCTTCAAGCCAAGGCAAGCCTGCTGATGGGAGCGGCCGTGTCCTATCCGGCGGACGCGGTATTGATCGCCTCGACGCTGAAGCTGGACGACGCCTTCCTGGAGGGACTCGACGACGGCACGAAACTGGTGGTCACCGGCTCGTTGCGCGTGGTCGACAATGTGTCCGAAGAACGGATCCAGAGGAAGCTTCAATCGGTCCTTGCCGTCGGCAGCATCTTGTGCCGACAGGAGTATGCGATGGCCCTCAAGCCGAAGCTCGACCGCCCCGGCAACATGATCGTTATTCCGACCGGCCACCGTCTCTTCGAGGGGACCCTGTCGCTCGACAATCTGTCCGTGCAGTCCCTCGAGGAGGCGCGCTTGTTCTGCATGGGCGATGTCCTGATCGAGAAGGACGTCGATGCGTCCCAGCTCGAACGGGCCCTCGCCCACATTGAATCCCTCGGCGTCATCGTCTGCCCCGCGAAGCTCAAGGACGTCTTGAAGGGCACGTGCGATATGCTCGGAAACCGGGTCGTCTTGTACGAAGACAACGTGTGGTATGTGGACAACGAACGCCAGTTGCTTCCCGAGCAATTCGATTACGTCGAAGGACGGATGACCATCGTCAATCGCGGCGATATTGAGGTGGTGGAAGACGTATCCGCGCAGATGCTGATGGAGAAGGTCGACAAGATCCACAACCTCGGAGACATCGTCTGCGGTCCCGATCAGATCTCGGCAATCGAGGCACGCCTCGGCATCCGCGACGGCGATATCAGGCTGCGGAAGCCGGACACACAGGAAACGAAGCCACAGCCGACGGTCGGCAATGCCAACGTTCTCGTGCTGTAACCCAAGAACGCCGGACGGGCCGGACTTGCCGGTGGGATTCGGCCCGCCCTCGACCGATCGCTAGACTCGCGGGCTCCGGCGCCGATCCAGAAGAACGCCCAACAGGGCAGCCAAGACAGCTCCTACGACGATTCCGATCGGAAGGCTGTTCAGTCCGATGCCCAACGCAATTCCGAGAACGACGCCGGTCAAGATACCCCATGGGAACGAACGAGCAATACGCACACGCATGGTGACCTCAGTCTAGCACGCTTCGGCCGTCTGGAGAGAGCCGATTGCTATTCGGTTCGGTTCAAGATCTCGATCAGGTGATAGCCGAACTGTGTCGCGACCGGACCGTGCACCTCGCCGATGGCGTCACGGAAGACCACTTGGTCGAACTCGGGCACCATGCGCCCTTGTTCGAACTCGCCCAGGTCGCCGCCGGATGCACCGGACGGGCATTGCGAGTATTCGGCCGCCAACTGCGCAAAGTCCGCGCCGTTTTCGATTTGCTGTTTCAGATCGTTGCAGAGTTCTTCCGAGTCCACCAAGATGTGTCGTGCGGTTGCTTTGGGCATGAATCCTCCATCCGTTGCTTTACTGTGTCATTCGTGTTTCGTATGGTACCTGGCTTCACTGACGGCCGCACGGTCGGGACTTGACGTGAGGCCGATCTCCGGTAGGATGAGAATTCGGGGGGGATGGTGAACAGCTCAAGATTCCAACGGATGACTTTCGTAGGCCTGCTGGGTTTTTCTTTGCTGTCGCTGGGCGCGGCGTCGATCGCGGCGTGTGGGGACGAGGCGCCGTGGCCCGATCTCTCGGGCGACTGGGCGATGGTTCAGGTGATGGTCGCCGTCGCGGATCTTCCCGTCGTCGGTCAGATCAGGATCAACACCACCGTCGGCGTCCTAACGCACGCAACACAATCGGGATCCCAAGTGATCTTCCAAGATCGTTACTGTTTCACCGATGCGAAGCCATCCACGTGGCTGTTCCGTACGGACATTCCCGATGTTGTCATGCAGTCGATCGAACCGGCGCCGCGAGAGACGCAGTTGGTGCTTGACGAATGCGACGTGCGGCTGCAGCAGGATTGGTATACCGAGGTGCGCGGAGCGATCCTCGAAGACCCGGAGCGGGAATCGTTGCCGACACAGCCCGACGATCCCCGCGTCATCGACGTCGAAGGGGACGGTCATCCGGGAATGACCATTCATGCGTCGATTCTCGGCATCTTCTCCGGGGAGGGGTACGCGGTGCAGCGATACCGATACCAGTTGGATGGAACGGTGTTCAACCACGATTTGATTGTCGGGCTCATCGATTGGACGTCCGAGCAGAACATCCTCGCTGCGACACATTCGATGTTCATGGAGTCGTTCACCGACGCGACCGATCCGGATCCAACCAAGCACCGATTCGTCATGGTTCGCACGGACGGAACGTGGACCGCGGACACGCTACGCGATCGATTGCCTGAGTTGCTGGCACTGATGGATACCGAAGTGGTCGTATCGCAAACGCCGGGAACCTAGCCGACGACGCGAGCCACGGAATCTGTTCCTTCGCTGGGGATGCGTTGCGTTCACGAGGACAAGGCGGTACGGTGTCACCACCATGAGGGAGGTACCCGATGGGCATTCTCGAGGCAAAGAAGGGATTGATCTTCGGCGTTGCCAACGAACGAAGCATTGCGTGGCACATTGCTCAGCAGGCCGTGGCGCAGGGTGCGACGTGCGCATTCTCCCATCTTCCGGGCGAGAAGATGGAGGCCCGAGTACGGAAGACCCTCTCCCGCGGCGGACTGGAGGACGCGTGGTTGGCTCCCTGCGACCTAGGTTCCGATGAGGACCTCGATCAACTGTTCGCCGCCGTGCAGGAGGCAATCGGAACCCTGGATTTCGTTGTCCACTCCGTCGCCTATGCCGATCGCGACTACCTACAGGCCGGCGCCTTCGCTTCGACGCCTCGCGCCGTATTTGCCCAAGCGCTCGATATCTCGGCGTATACGCTTCTCGCGATCGCCGCACGTGCCGCCAAGCTCATGCCTGAAGGCGGGTCCATTCTGGCGCTCAGTTACTACGGGGCCGAGAAGGCCGCTGAAGGCTACAACGTAATGGGTGTCGCCAAATCCGCGCTCGAATCGACGGCCCGCTACTTGGCCGCCGAATTGGGTGCGCAAGGCATCCGGGTCAATTGCCTGTCGGCCGGCCCTTGCCGGACGTTGTCCGCGATGGCCGTCGGCGGCATCGATACGATCCTCAAGAAGGTGGAGGCGAACGCGCCGTTGCGGCGCAATATCGAAACCTCTGAAGTGGGCAAGGCGGCCGCGTACTTGCTGTCCGATCTCTCGTCCGGCGTCACCGGAGAAATACATCACGTCGACGCCGGCTACCACGCGATCGTCACTTGATTCTCGACGGCGCCGAACTTCCGAGCCTCTTGTCGATCGACCGCGCAGCCGAGGTCTTGGGTGTAGATGCTCCGACACTCGAAACGTGGATCGAAGAGGGGCAACTCGAGACAGTCCGCGTCAACGGCCGGCTCCGCGTAGTCACCTCTTCCATCGAGGATCGCATGGGACAACCAACACTCTCCCGCCGCAACGACGAATCTCAGACGTAGCTATTCATCGTCGTGGTGCCCTCGGAGCTAGGACGGCGTCGGCCAGTTGGCAATGATCTCGCTGACGGTTGCCCGCGTTTCTCCGGACGGATCCCTCGAGTGAAGGAAGGCAAACCACGCTTCGAATGCCTGAGGGAAGTCGGCGAAGTTGTACACGTGCCCGACAACGCCGAACACGTCGTCCTCCGACGTCGATAGATACAGCTCCTGTAGCGCTCCCTTCTCTTGGGTCACCAACAACGCGTGCCCAATCTCCCGGATCGTGCATTCGCCGACGATCTCGGTCGTCGGTCGCGAAACCGCATGTTCGAGCGCCTGTCCCTGGGTTGAGTAGACGATTTGGCACGGATGATCCACGGCATCCGCCGAGGTCGATCCACCGAGACATCCGGACGTTCGCTCGCCCGGCAATGCGTTGAGCAGGGCCATGTAGTCGTCCACGGTCCCGAGGTACAGCGCACGGTCGGATCGATGTCGGACAACGGCGTGTTCGTGTAGCCATCCCACGTCGAGTTGCGCTCCTTGGTCCCCCAGTAGCCGTGGTGATGACACCCAATCTCATGTCCTCCCGCTAGCCATGTTTCCACTGCGTCCAGCTTCGCGCCGTCTTCCAGGATCATGCTCGCCCACTGCGCCGTGAAATCGATCGAGAGCGGAATCCCATACCGATCCGCCAAGGCGACGAGATCCACCAGATGTGTCCACATGGTGTCGTTCGCCCGCGTGGGCTCGCAATGCACGACAAACACCGATGGGGGCACCGCAAGCGCACGTCCCGCCAGCAACGACAAGAGAAGCATCACAACAAGCGCCGTGTTCGAGACCTTCCGGACTGCCGATCGAACGGACATCCTCCCTCCCTCGGCCGCATCCTTTCGCTTCTTCCTTCAGCTTACACCGAGTCGCACCCTTGGGTTCAATCCCGAGACGTGGTGGCGGCCGCGTTCCCGTATACTGTGAGACGGCGGCCAGCCGACGTCGCGGCTGGCCGCCGTCTTGGAGGACTACATGGGGCGAAGGACAACCGCGATACTTGCCATTCTCTACGTCGTTTCGGTATTTGCATCCGCGGGTGTCGTCGAGTTCGTCGATCCGTCACTCGAAGCCGCGCTACGCAGCGCCGTGGAACGTCCGTCGGGCAGTCTGTACGAATACCACCTGGACGATCTCGAACAGCTCGATGCATCCGGCTGTGGAATCGTTAGTCTCGAGGGGTTGCAGTTCTGCACGGGACTGACGTCCCTCGATCTTCGCGACAACGAGCTGGTCGATCTCGGACCACTGCAGAATCTGTGGCAACTTCGCGAGCTGTCCCTATCGAGCAACCGGATCTCCGATCTTTCGCCGTTGATGCATCTGTCGAATCTGACCGTCTTGCGACTTGCGGGGAATGAGATTTCCTGCCTAGAAGCCCTGGCTGCTCTGGCCGGCGCAAATGAGGATGCGCCCCTTCTGGAGGAGTTGGACCTGAGCGATAACCAGATTGCCGACCTCTCTCCTTTGAGTCCGCTTGCGTTCCTGAAACGTCTGACATTGAGCGACAACGCCATCGTCGACATCGGGCCGCTTGCCTCACTCACGCGCTTGGCGTCGCTCAATCTGAATCACAACGCCATCGTCGACATTTACGCATTGGCCGGGATGCAGGATCTGCAGATCCTTGCGCTCGAGGGAAATCTAGTCGACGACATCCGTGTGTTGGCGGAGTTGCCGAGTCTGTTCTGCTTGTGGTTGAACGACAATGCGGTGACGAATCTACAGCCGCTCGTCGACAACGTCGGAATCGGGTATTTCGACCGCATCTATCTCTGCGGCAATCCGCTCGACAAAGATCCGGACTCCGCCGCTTCAGCTGTAATTCAGGCTCTGACACGCCGCGGCGCGTACGTCTACGACTGTCCGTAGTCCGCCTCCGCGCTCACGTCCTTTCGCTGCAAGAGATACGCAGCCTCGTCGCCCCTCGCGCGACACACTTGCGGCCTTGCAAGGCCTTCTAGAATCGGCGTCTCGACAGTTCCTCCATGGCTGAGCAGTAACACATGTGCGTTTCTCATCGGCTCGATCCGCCACATCCTTCGCGAAGATAGGTCCCTTCTATTGCTCTCTCCAGGCGATCATGAAAATGCGACACAGGATGTCATCAATAGCAGTCATACTCGAGACGAGCAGCCTGGGAGGTGTTCTCATGGATCACAGAAAACGAGCTGTAGGAACCGGGATCGAACGGGCAGCGTCTAGCCGTTGCAGGTCACGCCCGGGCGGGGGGAACGAGCGCATCTGGGCGAGCGTCATCGTCACACCGGTCGGCATTACGCCAATTCGAGCGCACAACAGTAGCCTGGTGTGGGGAGATGAATTCATCGGAAAGGGTAGGAGGATCGCATGAGTGAGGAGCTGAACGTCAGGTACGTCGACCTCGCGGACATGACCGTGGCCAGCGCGCTCGGATTTGGAGCGGAGCCGGAGGACGAAGCCACGAGACTGCTGAACGCATTCACGCGCAAGCTCGGTTTCACCTCGGGATCGGAGGGTCATCCATCGTACGGCTTCAACAATCCGAATCCGTCTCCGGAAAGCAAGGAGTATGGCTACGAGTTGTGGTGCAAGGTCGATCCAGACACGAACCCCAAGCCTCCCGTGAAGATCAAACGCATCCCCGGCGCAAGGTATGCAGTCACACGATTCACCGGCCTTTCGAACATCGGCCGGGTGTGGAAGCAGTTCGCGGCATGGGTGAAGGACAACCACGAGGAGACTCCGCCCTGCACGATTCAGTGCTGGCTGGAATCCCTCCAGACACCAGACGAGCCGGATCCCGAGAAGTGGGTCATGGATCTGTACATCGCCGTCGGAGAGGCAGGCAATGCATAGCTCATAGGACGTTCGCAGCCGTGAGTGGACGCGGGCGAGGGCGAGAACCCTCGCCCGCTCAATCTTTCCTACTGGTTGCGTGCGCTGCGCCGGACGTGCGGCTTGCCGCCGTGCCTCGTGCTGACGATTGAAAACGGACGGAGGGATGGTTGAATCGGATCGGGAATTCGTATATATTAATATCGTTTTCGTATAGTAGAAACTTGGGGGTGCACATGGCACGACCCTATCAGAACAAGTCGATGGATCGAGGTCTCCGGATTCTCGACCTCTTTAACGAAGAGACGGTTCACCTCACAGCTTCCGAGATCGCCGCAGTTTTCAACACCACGCCGGCAACATTGTATCCAACCTTGTGCACGCTGGTGAATCACGACTACCTTTCCCGGGACGGCCGCAAGCGGTACTCGTTGGGACTCAAGATTCTCGAGCGTAGCGGGCAGGTTCTGGCTCAACTCGATGTACGTCGCGTATCGCGTTCGTACCTCCAGGATCTCGCACGGCAGCGCCAAGCAACATCAGACCTGGGGATTCTCTACGGCGACGAGGTGCTGTATCTCGAACGGCGCGTGGGTCACCCCGCCGCCATGGTGAACGAGGTCGTTGGGCGCCGTGTCCCCCTGCACTGCACATCGATCGGGAAGGTTCTGCTGGCCTTCCTTCCCGCACCGGAACGAGAATCCTTGATCAGCGCTCTATCGCTCGACGCCTACACGCCGAACACGATCGTCGATCCTAAGAAACTGAAGAAGGAACTCGATGACGTCGTACGCCGAGGCTATGCCGTCGACGGCCAGGAATTTCACCTCGGAAGCTCGTGTGTCGGTGCACCGATTCGTGGGCATGAGGGCCGCGTGGTTGCAGCATTGAGTTTGATGCTGCCCGCCGATCAGGACGGTAACCACGCGATGCTCGAGGAACAGGCCGCGGCAGTCGTCGAGACGGCCAATGCCATCTCGAGGGAACTGGGCTACACAACGTAGGGGAAAGACGTGCCGAGGCCGCGGCTGGACGCGGTGAGCTTGGGATCGGAAAGGCGGACAGGACAATGGCGATTCTGCTTGCCGTAGCGGCCGCAGCGTCGTGGGGAATCGCGATGACGATCGCCAAACCGATTCTCCGCTACATGGATCCGCTGACGTTCCTTCTTGCGCGATGGATCATCGCGCTTGTTCCCGCCGTCGCATACGGACTACTGACGCATCGTCTCGCCGTTCCGAGCGCGGCGGCCGTCGGCTACGTCGCTTTGGCCAGTCTGCTGAACGTGGTCATCGGTTGGACGATCTACATGCTGTCCAACCTTTCCGCGCCCGCCTATCAGGCCGCAACGTTGGCCAGCATTGCGCCGTTGTGGGGCGTCGTTGCGGCCATCGTCTTCCTGGGAGATCCGCTGCGATGGCAAGTCCTCGTCGCAGGGCTTCTCGCCGCCGGAGGCGCAGTCTTCCTCGTCCGACCGCGAGCGCTGTCGTTTCGCAATTCATCGCTCGTCGGCGCGTTGCTTGCCGTGTTGGCGGGCATCTTCTGGGGTGTCTCGGAGACGGTTCCCACCAAACTGGCAATTCAGCACGGGATCACTGCGGAGACCATGCTCGTGGTGTTGGGATGTACCACCATTCTCGGGATGTCGCTTCTAACCCCGTTCTTGCGCAAGCGGGTACCCCGCCGATTCGATCCGAAGGGACTGTGGCTCGTCATCCTGTCGGCGATCTCCGGGGCGTTTCTTGGATGGTTCTTCTGGCTTCAGGGATTGCGGCTCGAGGATGCGAGCGTTCTGGCCCCGATTCGCGGGTCGACGTTGCTATTCACGTTCGCGTTCTCGGTGATCTTCCTCCGTGAACGTCCGTCGCGCTGGGCGATCGTGGGGGTTCTCCTCGTATTCGGAGGTGTGATGCTGGTCTCGATCGGCGGCAGATGATGAATAGTCAATCGAAGGATGGGCGTTCCGAACGGCAACCGGTCGATGTTGCGATCGTCGGCGCCGGCGTTGTCGGATCGGCATTGGCGTACGCGTTGAGCCATCTGCGATGCTCGACAATCGTGCTCGAAAGGGAAGCAGACGTCGGAACCGCGGCAACCGCTCGCAACTCGGGTGTAATTCATGCAGGACTCAACTACGCGCCTGGATCTCTGCGCGCGCGGTTCTGCATGCGCGGGCGCGAGTTACTGATGGCTTGGTGCGACGACCTCAACGTCCCTTACAAGGTCTGTGGCAAGTTGATCGTCGCGTCCCGCGCCGAGGAGATCGAAGGTCTCGAGCGGCTCCGGGCCGCAGGAGAGGCCAACGGCGTCCCGGGCATGACCCTCCTTTCATCAGAGGAGGTGGAGGCCCTTCAACCCGGCATTCGCGCGGTTGCGGCGCTGCACGTCCCCTCAAGCGGGATCGTTTCTCCGTACGCGTTCACATTGGCGATGGCGGAGGAAGCTGCCGTAAACGGTGTGGTGTTTCATCTGAATACGTGCGTGGAAAGCATCCGTGCGGCCGACAACGGGTTTGCCGTCGAGACAAACGGCGGGCCCGTATTCGCGCGATGGGTCGTCAATGCGGCCGGCATCGGCGCCGGGCGCCTCGCGCAGACGCTCGATCCCCAAGCGCCGGACCTCTATCCATGCGTCGGCGAGTACTTGATCTTGGACAAGCAGGCCGGCGAATCCCTGGGAATGTCCGTCTATCCCGCTCCTGCGGTCGGCGGCGCAGGTCTCGGCGTTCATCTGACCCCAACGACCGAAGGCAACATTCTGTTGGGGCCGTCCGACGAATACGTAACGGATCCTGAGTGTTCGGCATGTACCGCCAAGACGGCCGAGCGGCTTCTCGAGGAAGCCCGGACGATGTGGCCCGATCTTCCCGCCCATCTCGTCATCGGCGCCTATGCCGGTATTCGCGCCAAGCGCACGTCTCCTCAGGAAGGCGGATTCGGCGATTTCCTCATCCGTCGAACGGTAAGCGCCGAACGTGCCGTTCACCTCATCGGCATTGAGTCGCCGGGACTGACCGCCGCGCCTGCGCTTGCGGAGTACGTCGTGAACGAGGTGCTACGTGCCGAGGAGCCGTTGGAGTCGGTTCCCGAAGCGGAGCGGATGCGGCGTTCGTGGCCGACGCGATTCGACGACCTTCCCGAAGAGGAAAAGGCACGGCGCGTCGCCGAGGATCCGGACCACGGAGATGTCATCTGCCGTTGCGAAGGCGTAACCAAGGCGGAGTTTCTTCACGCGGTGCGCAACCCTCTCGGTGTCCGCACCCTGTCCGGCATCAAGTACCGCTGTCGGGCCACCATGGGGCGATGCAGCGGCGGATACTGCCTGCCTCGCATCGTTGACATCCTGCAGGAGGAACATGGTTGGGCGCCCGAAGACTTCACCCTCAGGGGTCCGGAGTCCCCGTCGTTCGTCGGATCGTTGTTGGAGGAGAACCATGACTGAGCCGATTCGAACCGTCGACGTCGCCGTCATCGGTGGCGGCCCCGCCGGATTGGCGGCAGCCGCGGCCGCGGCCGGGGAAGGCGCCGACGTTCTGTTGATCGATCGCAATCCGCAACTCGGGGGCATTCTCAATCAGTGCATTCACGACGGATTCGGGTTGCACGCGTTCGGCGAGGTCCTGACGGGGCCGGAGTTCGCGGATCGCTACGTGCAAAGCGCGCGCGAAGCCGGGGTCGAGCTGCAAACGCACACGTTGGTCACGCGGCTCACGCCGGAGAAGCATCTCGTCTGCAGTCGGCCCGGAGAACGCGAAACCTTGCGGGCCGGGGCCACGGTGCTCGCGATGGGTTGCCGGGAGCGGACACGCGGCATGATCCGCATCCCGGGAACGCGTCCCGCCGGCGTTTATACCGCGGGAACGGCCCAGTATCTGACCAACATGGCCAACGTTCGAATCGGGCGTCGTGTCGTGATTCTCGGATCCGGCGACATCGGCCTGATCATGGCGCGGCGGTTGACATGGGAGGGCGCCGAGGTCGTCGCGGTGATCGAGAAGCTGCCGTACCCCTCCGGCTTGCCGAGGAACATCAACCAGTGTCTCCTCGACTACGATATCCCGCTGTACTTGTCCCATTCCGTAGCGTGCATCCACGGCAGAGACCGCGTCGAGCGCGTGACCGTGGCCCGGTTCGATGAGAGCGGGTGTGTCGTGCCCGGAAGCGAGTTCGATCTGTCGTGCGACACGTTGCTGTTGTCCGTCGGCCTCATTCCGGAGAACGAGTTGTCGAGACAGGCGGGCGTCGCGCTTGACCGGACCACGGGCGGCGCAGAGGTCCAGGACGCGTACATGACCAACGTTCCCGGTGTGTTTTCCTGCGGCAACGTCCTGCACATCCATGATCTGGCCGATTGGGCGGCCGAGGAAGGCGGGCGAGCCGGCATCGCCGCCGCACGGTACGCCGGTGGCGACCGAGGAACGGGGACTGACGAAGGCACCGTGGCGATTGAACCCGGTGACGGGATACGTTACGTCGTTCCTCAACGTACGCGCGTCTCGGAGAGCGCCGTGTTGCTGTCGCTGCGGGTCACCGCGCCGCGAGCTGCAACGACCCTCCGCGCGGTTGCCGGCGGCACGACCGTGGGCGAGCTTCGCCTGCGCAAGGCGCATCCGGCGATGATGGAGCAACTGGAGATCCACCTGCGGAATGCGGACAACGACGTGGAGGTGACCTGCACGTGAACGAGCGGACGATGACGTGCATCCTATGTCCGAACGGATGCGAACTGCACGTAACGTGGACGGGCGAACCGACGAAGGACACCGTGTCCGTGGACGGCAATCTGTGTCCCAAAGGCCTTGTCTATGCCGTTGACGAGCTGACACACCCGATGCGGACGTTGACCACCTCGGTGCTTGTTCGTGACGGCATGCAGCCACTGACCAGCGTGAAGACGGCGTCGACGATCCCTCGGGACGCGCTGTCCGCAGTTCGTGCCGCGCTCCGCCCCATCGTGTTGCACGCCCCGGTGGCCATCGGAGACGTCGTGCTGGCAAACGCCGGCGGTACGACCGTCGACGTTGTCGTCACACGCGCCGTCGCCAAGCGACCCGACGAGGCAATGTCATGACGGCGCCCACACGCTACATCCTCTCGCCCGAGGCGGTGTGGACGGGGCCGGGCTGTCGCCACGCAGCGCCCGCCCTCATCAGGGAGTTGGGACGACGCGCCTTCGTCCTCGGCGATGCCGCCGGACTCGCCGCTGCAGCATCACTGTTGGACGCGTTCCAAGAACACGACATCGTGATCCAGCAGCAAACGTCTCGCGGCGAATGTACGGAGGCGGCGATTGCGGCCGCGGCACAAGCGGCGCAAGGATCCGATCTGCTGATCGGCGTCGGCGGAGGAAAGGCCATCGACACGGCGAAGGCCGCTGCCGTCGGTGCGTCGATCCCTTGCGTGACGGTCCCGACGTCCCCGGCGACGTGCGCCGCGTACACGCCGCTGTCGATCCTTCATGATGAACGAGGAGGCTACGTCAAAAGCCGTCGATTGCCGACACCGCTGGCGGCGATGATCCTGGACCCTGAGTTGATGATCGGTGCGCCCCCCCGGCTGCTGAGCGCGGGCTGCATCGACGCCCTCGCTCGGTCCTGGGATACGCTGCTGGCGGCGCGCACGGGGATTCCTTCCTCGATGGCAGCGCTATCGATCGCCGCGTGTCATCAGGTTTGGGAAGAGACCCTGCGCCCTCTCGCCGCGCAGGCAATTCGCGACAACGTTGCCGGATCCGTAACGCCCGCCTTCACGAGGACTGTGGAGGCATGTATCACCGGCGCGGGACTGGCCGGACAGCTGGGCGCCCGCTTCTTCGGGCGATCCTTCAGCCATGCGTTGGGATACGCGCTCGCAGGATTTGTCGACAACGCTGCGGTATTGCACGGCGAGGCCGTCGGGCTCGGCATTCTGCTTCAATGCGCACTCGACGTGGAATCGGCCGTGTCTCTGGCGGACATGGTGACGTACTTCCGCACGCTGGGGACTCCCGTGCGATTCGCCGATGTCGGCTTCAAGGGATTGCGTGGGGAGAACGGGCGGACGCTGGCATCGTCAACGTACGGTTTGCTCGATCGCGACGCCGCGGTTCCCTTCCCTGTGACTGTCGAGGATCTCTATCGCGGGTTGCTGACCGTCGAGACGGTCGCAGAGGCGTAAAGAAAGGCCCGGCCGATGAACGACCGGGCCCGAGTCGTGGAGGAGTCTTCTTTCTCGGTCTACGCCGTTGGAGCCGCCGCAATCTGGCCGGCGCTCATCAACGTTTGCGTCTCCGCTTGCGCATGGCGGATCTTCTCTTCCGCACTGGCGCGAAGTTCGACCTCGGTCAGCGTGCGCCGTGCGATGCCCTGTTCGATGGCCTTGAGTCCGACGGCAACCGCTTGATTGATGAATACGTCGGTCTCCATCATCGAGGGGACGATGTACTCCTCATGGATCCCTCGATCCTCGGCGGTCTTCGCAATCGCGTGAGATGCAGCGATCGCCATCTCATCGGTGATCGTCGTGGCGAACACGTCCAAGGTGCCGCGGAAGATGCCCGGGAAGCCGATCGAGTTGTTGACCTGGTTCGGGAAGTCCGATCGGCCGGTCCCGACGATGCGGGCGCCGGCGTCCTTCGCCTCCCAGGGCCAGATCTCGGGAACCGGATTGGCCATCACCAGGACGACGCCATCGGGGTTCATCCCGGCGACCCATTCGGGGAGAATCGTTCCCGGTCCGGGTTTGGTGAACGAGATGACGACGTCGGCACCGCGCATGGCGTCAGCGGTTCCGCCGCGGATCCCTTCATCGTTCGTCTGTGCGAGCATTTCGCCGCGATACGGGAACAGGGCTTCGAGATCCATGTCTTTCGTCAGCACAGTCGGAGACCCATCCACGAGATCGACGACGCGGAAGTTGCCCGCCGGAATGCCTGCTTTGATCATGACGCGCACGCCGGCGGCGCCGGCCGCACCGATTCCGAGTTGAGCGATCTTCGCCGATTCGAGCGGCTTGCCGACGACCTTCAGCGCATTGATCACCGCGGCCAGCACGATGGCGGCCGTTCCTTGCTGATCGTCATGCCAGACGGGGATGTCCAGTTCCGCCCGCAGCCGATCCAGGATGTAGAAGCACTTGGGGTTGGCGAAATCCTCGAGATTCACGCCACCGAATCCCGGAGCGATCCACTTGATCGCCTGGATGATCTCGTCGGGGTCTTCCGTGTCCAGCATGATCGGGAACGCACCCACGCCGCCCAAATACTTGAACAGCAATGCCTTGCCTTCCATCACCGGCAGTCCGGCTTGCGGCCCGATGTTGCCGAGGCCCAAGACACGCGACCCGTCGGAGACGACGGCGATGGCATTCGCCTTGTTCGTGTACTCGAACACCTTCATCGGGTCGCTCTGAATCTCTCGGCACGGTGCCGCGACGCCGGGCGTGTACCAGATGCCGAAATCCTCCAGACCGCACACCGGGCATTTCAGCGCCGTTTCGATCTTGCCGTGGTATTTCGCATGCCACGACGGCGCCTTCAACCCCGGGATCTTGGCCCGCTCCTTCATCGCCTCAACGTCAAACCCCTTGTCCGACACCCTATGCCTCCTCTTCCATCCGTGCGTGGATGGCCTCAAGATTCTTTTCGACCGTCACGGCCAACTCGTCGTACAGGCTCTTCCCACGGGCATCCATCGTCACCGTCAGCGGGCCGAATCGCTCGACCTCGAAGATCCATACGGCCTCCGGAATGCCCAGCTCGTCGAGCCAGTGCACGGCCGGAACCCGATGGACCGCTCGTGCGGCCAGTGCGCCGGCGCCTCCGGTGAAGTGCGTGTACACCGCCCCCACGCGCTTCAGCGCCTCCAGCGTCCGTGTACCCATGCCGCCCTTTCCGATGATCAGCCGCGTCTTGAAGCGGTCCAGGAAGTCCGCCTCGAACATCTCCATTCGCGCACTGGTCGTCGGGCCTGCCGACACGACCTGCCAGATGCCGTCCTTCTGTTCCACAACCGGACCGCAATGGAACAGCGCCATCTCGCCCGGATCGATCGGCAGCGCGTCCTCTTTGTCGGCGGCATCCAGCAGGACGTGATGCGCGTCGTCGCGCGCCGTGAACACCAGGCCGGAAACGTAGATCGTGTCGCCCGCGTGCAGGTCGCGGATCTCGCCTTCCTGCAACGGTGTCGTCAGTACCGTTTCCATCTACGTCACCTCCACATGGCCGGTTCTATCGATGAAGACTGTCTTCCGGCGGTCCGCCCAGCACTGGTAGACGAGTCCGACAGGCAGCGACGCCGGATGGCGGTGTGCCACCTCGATGTGAACGTCCAGCGCGGTCGTGTCCCCGCCGAGTCCCATCACGCCGACGCCGCTCTCGTTGATGCGCTTCAGCAGTTCCGTCTCCAGCGCGGCGACGACCGGATCCTCATGACGCATGCCGACGGGCCGGAGCAGCGACAGCTTGGCCAGCTTCATGGATAGATCGGCGCCTCCCCCGATCCCCACGCCGATGACGCCGGGCGGACACGGTTTCCCTCCGCAGGCGACGACATGATCGACGACAAATCGTTTCACTCCGGCGATGCCGGCCCCCGGAGGCAGCATGCGCAGAGCGCTGCAATTCTCGCTCCCTCCGCCCTTGGGCAACAGGTGGATCGTGCACCCGTCGCCGGACTCGATCTCCCAAAGGATGTAGGGAATGAACCGCCCGGTGTTGTCGCCCGGGTTTCCCCCGCGGAGCGGGTCGACGGTGTTCGGACGCAGCGGGACGCTCCGGGTCGCACGCCGAACCGCTTCTTCGATCAGCGTTCTCAGACGTCCCAACAGAGGGAAATCCGCGCCCGCGCGAACGACGAACGTCTGAATCCCGGTATCCTGACACATCGGGACTGACGATGCTCTGGCCGCCTCGACGTTTTCCAGAATCGCGTCCAGTTGAACGGCGCCCACCCCGCGTTCGCGGGTACGGGCCACTGTCAGTGCTTCCGTCACGTCCGCGGGCAGCTCCGTCGCCGCCGCGCGGATCGCTTCGACCAGCCCCTCGATGAGGGCTTGCTCTTCCATCCTAACCATCCTCCTCAAGCAACTCAGAAGGGCAGACCGCGCCCTTCCAATCCCAATTCATCTTTCACCCGGCTGAGAATATCCCGGAGGTTCGAATTTACCGGGATTCCTTGGTCGCGAATGCGCGTCTCGTTCTCCCACTCCTTCTCGCCGGCCGTGAAAATCCGGTCCTGATCGTCGGCGCGTCGCGCCGCCCGTAACCGGCGCAGGATATCGCCGGTCGTTCGCCGGGACTCGTCCGGCGAACCGAACGCCGCGATATCGAAAGCGAGGAAGAAGTGCCCCAGATTCTGCTTGCGTATCTCCCCATCAGGCGTTTGGCTGGACAGTTCCTTCAAGTACGCGCCGCCCTGCAGTGAGGCGCACAGAATCTCGACCACCGTGGCCAACCCGTATCCCTTGTGGCCGCCGAAGAATTCGCCCTCACCGCCCAGCGGATACAGTCCGAACAGGCCGTCGTTTAACCCCCTCAGGATCTCGTCCGTCTCCGTCGCCGGCCGGCCGTGGGCGTCCCCGACCCAGCCAATGGGCGTCGGACGTTCCGCGCGCGACAGGACTTCCAGCTTTCCTCGCGGAACGACCGACGTCGCGGCATCGAACAGGAAGGGACACGCCTCGTCCGTGGGCGCGCCGAATGCAATCGGGTTCGTCCCGAACATCGGCTCCGTCCCGAATGTCGGCAACACCGAGGGTCGCGCATTGGTCACCGTCAGGCCGATCAGCCCTTCGCGCACCGCCATCAGCGGGTAGTAGCCGGCAATCCCGAAGTGAGACGAGTTGCGGACCGCGACCGCGCCAAGACCGACGTTCTTCGCCTTGTCGATCGCCATCTCCATCGCTTGGCATGCGATCACAGGTCCCATGCCGTGATGACCGTCGAGGACGGCGACGGCTGCGCCTTCGCGAACGATCTCGACGTTCGTCGTCGGGGAGAGCTGCCCCTTGCGGATGCGATCCGTATACACCTTGAGGCGGCCGATGCCGTGGGATTCGATCCCCCGAAGATCCGCGGCCAACAGTACGTCGGCCGTGATCCGTGCCTCCCGCTCGGGAACGCCGAGTTTCACGAAGGCGTCCTCGACGAAGCACCGCATCGGCTCGACGGGAACGCGAAGAATCTCGCTGCTCATAACGCCTCCTCAGCCCCCGACAGCGATCAGGACCTTGACTGCGTCCTTTGCCTTCGACATCTCGATCGCTTCGATCGCTTGGTCGAACGGGAACGTGTGCGTAATCAACGGTCGCGCGTCGAGCACCTTCTTGGCAACCAGTTCGTGAATGCGCTCGTAGGCATACAACGACGCGTCCGACGTCAGCAAGTCGACTTCTCGTCGGACCAGATGGATGAAGTCGAACGGCACGGGCTCGCCGGGGATGCCGACCATCATGATCTTGCCCGCGGACCGCGCCAGTCGAACCGATTGTGCAATCGTGTCCGGCCGGCCGACCGCCTCGATGACGAGGTCGGCGCCGGCGCCGTCCGTCTCTTCCATCACGACGGCTTCCAGATCCTCATCCGGCGGCCGCACGACGCGATGCGCCCCCAGTTCCATCGCCAGATCCAGGCGACGCTGCCGGTGTCCGGACACGATGATCTTCTGGCATCCGAATGCCGCGACGCTTTCCAGGATGAACAGACCGATGGGACCCGCGCCCATGACAACAACGGTGTCCGACGGCGTCGGAGCGGCTCGGCAAACGGCGTGGTATCCGACGGCTGCGGGCTCGACCAGAGCGCCTTCCTCGGGGCTGAGGCCGGGTGGGGAGGCAAACACGGAGTATCCGGGCAACTTGAAGTACTCGGCGAACACCCCGTCCGCTTCGATTCCCAAGTGCTTGCGGTGCTGGCACACGTTGTACCGTCCCGAGCGACACGCCAAGCATCGCCCGCAAACGACGATCGGGGATCCAACGACGGGCTGGCCGGGAACGACATGCCGCACACGCGCGCCGACGTCTTCCACGATGCCGGACGCTTCGTGCCCCATCACGATCCCCTTCTTGGCCGGAAACCCGCCGCTCAACATGTGAGCATCCGTGCCGCAAACCGCGGCGAACTCCGTTCGAATGAGGACCTCATCATCCGAGATCTCCGGCTTCGGAACGTCCTTCAGCCGAACCTCCCCCGGTCCATCGAACACTAACGCCTTCATCACGTCAAACTCCTCTCTTCCCTCAGTGACTATGGGGGGTATGCAATCGTGTACAAGTGCCGACCGCCGTTCTTCGGACCGCGAACGACGGCATCGATCTCTTCCGGTGTCCGTTGCGTCATCTTGTCAACCGGCGGCAGCACGCCCGGCGGGAACGTCCCAAGAATGTCGTCGTGCAATTCCACCAGGTAGTCGAGCACGGTTCGCACGCCGTCGTACGCCTTGTCCGGCGACGCGAGCGTCGGCGATCCGACAACGCCTTCCGGCGTGCAGCAAACCTCGAGTCCTCCCAAACCGGCCTGGGCATGTCCGGGAATCGGCCGTTGATAGATGTCGCCGCCGCCATCGACGTGGCGCAGCCCTTTGCCGTCCTTCAGAAACCCTCCCGGTTTCGTATCCACCGCGTCTTCGAGGTGGATCATCTCCGGGAACAGCGCCATCGAGTACGACGTCTCCGCTTCATCGGCGTGCTTGAACGGCGTGTCGAACGGCCCGCCGTGCGCCTTGTCCATCAGCATCTCGGGAATAACCGTCGGCCAGTTGACGAACGCCAGCACCGCCGGCACTTGGTACGTCTTCATGAATTGGTGAATCGCATTGGGGATGACGTACTCCTGACCGTGTCCGTTCAGCAGAATCTGCTTGCGGAACCCGGCGTTCCACAATCCTGCGATGACGGCGCGAACCACGGCCGTAAACGTGTCCTCGGGAACGACGACGGTCCCCGGCATGCCCAGGTGCCCCCACGGATGAGAGCCGTACCAGATCGGCTGCGCAACCGTGCACCCGGTTCGCTCGGCCACCTTCTCAGCCATGCGCGTCACCAGGAACGTGTCTTCACCGTACGGCGCCCCATCTCCGTGGGCCTCCGTGCTCCCGATGGGGATGATGATGATGTCGTCCTTCTCAAGGCGTTCGCGAACCTGCCGCCCGGTCATGTTCTGGAAGTACACCCCGGACGCTTGATCCATATGTCCACCCTTGGGTGGCAAATCCCATTGAGCCATCAGTTGTCCTCCTGCCGTATCTTGATCAGTGCCTTCAACCCGTCGCGATGCACAATGCGGTCGAACGCATCGGCCGTCCGTTCCAGAGGAAATCGACCGGTGACCAGATCGAGCGCCTGTACGCTTCCGTCTTGAATGCGTTTCGCCGCACGCGCGAAGTCGTCCGCGTCGTAGATAAACGAGCCGTGAATCTCCAGCTCGCGCCAGACGACCCAGCGTGTCTCCACGTCTGCGGCATCCATCGGAATGCCGGTAAGCACGACACGGCCGCCCGGCCTCGCCTGTCGCACCGCCAGTGGCACGGTTGCCGATACGCCGGCGGTTTCCACCACCGCATCGAACGTTCCCGGCTTGCCGAGCGCGGCTTCATTCGTCACCGCCCGCCGGGCGCCGAAGCGCTTGGCAATCTCAAGGCGTTCCGGGATCGGATCGCAGACGGTGACCTCCGCGCCGTCGAGCGATGCACAGCGGGTCGCCAGCAATCCGATCGTTCCCGCGCCAACGATGAGAACACGTCGGCCGACGGTGAGGTCGGCGCGCCGGACGGCGCGACCGGCCACCGCCAGCGGCTCGATCAGCGCGCCGGCGTCGAAGCTCATCCCCTTCGGCAAGGCAAAGACGTACCGCGCCGGAGCGACGATGAATTCGACGAGACAGCCGTCAATCGTCACACCCAGCCCCCGGCTGTTGGGACAGATATTGTCCCGCCCTTCGCGGCATCGGTCGCACGTTCCGCAACCGAAGTTCGGACGGACCGTCACGCGGTCTCCAATGCGCCACGTATCGACGTTCGCCCCGATTGCATCAATCGTTCCCGCGCACTCGTGCCCCAACACGAACGGAGTCCCGTTCGTTCTCCGACCGGTGTAGAACTCCATGTCGGTCCCACAGATGCCGACCACGTGGACGGCAATGCGGACCTCTCCGGCGCCGGGCTCGGGAGCCCGGCGCTCGGAGATCTCGATCTGATAGGGAGCTACGAGTTGCGCAACGTTCATCGCACGCTACACGGGAAGGGCCGCGTCCGCCGGCGCAGGACCGCTCTGGATGGCGTCCGGCAGATACTTGTTCACCATCTCGACAACGATGCTCGACTGCTCGGCCATCGCTCGGCCTTCTGCCGCGGTCGTTCGAATGCCGTGTCCGGAGACGGCGGAATTCCCCGTCTTGAGGTACACAGGCGACGCCACTCGGACGATCTCGGGTGCTTCGTAGCTGCGGATGAAGCCACCGGACGCCGGAGGATTGTCGGTATGTAGGTCGAGAGGCACATCGACGGCGCGGCGAAGCGCACCCAGCATCGGCAGTTGCAGGTCGCGCACCGGGTTGATCGTGTGCGCGCCCATGCTCTCCAGCACCTTGAAGGAGGCCGGATTCGCGTGCCCGCAGTGCGCCGACACCTTGAACTGTAGATCCTCGGGCAGTTCGCCGGCTTTCTTCATCTCGCTCAGGACCCACAGCAAGCCTTCATCGTAGACGAGGATGCCGCGGCATCCGACGGAGACGGCCCGCTTGACGTCTTCCACCGCGCGCACGACTTGCTCCATTCCACGCAGGCGGTAGGCGATGCGAACGCCCTGCGACGTATGGACGGTTGCGCCGGTGTCGTACGGCGCGCGCGGACCGACTGAGAGGTTGACGGCGACGCCGCGTTCCTTGGCCAGCGCACAGTAGTCGCGCAATTCGCCGAGCGTGTGACGAAAGATCCCGTACGTCTCGTCGATGCGGTTGATGGTGACACCGAGTTCCGCCGCGCGGTCGAGCAGCGCCTTGAATGCCTCAAACGAGTTGATCGTCGGCACTTCGATACGGAAGTGCGCTCCGTCGGGGAACGTCTTTCCCGATGTCGTCAACTCGTATAGATCACCCTTGGGAAGCCCCAGCTTCTCCAGGCTTTGTCGCGTTTCGTCGAACATGGTGAGCCTCCTTGGCTACGCGTTTTCTTCTTTCCGGTGTTGCGGGAGCGGCGGGGAGTAAACCCACACCAGCTTCAGATCTTCATTTCCTGTATTGATGATCGAGTGCTTGACGCCAGGGGGCATGTAGATGGCACACCCGGCGACGAGATCCTGTTCGCCTTCGTCCGTGATCAGGCGCCCCTGCCCACTGAAGACGAACATCGCTTCCTCTGACTCTTCGTGTACGTGCTCGGGAATCCGGCTTCCAACCTCGGTGACGTTCTGCCCCATCGAGAAACCCTGGATTCCTACGCTCATTTCGGAGAGGAGGAGCTTGGATACCCGATTGGGAACCTTCTTTACACCCTCTACGTCGGCTGCGTCAACGACGTATTTCATGCGTTCTCCTTCCTGCGCCCGCGCCCCGGTGGGACGCCCAAGCGCTTAGAACTTCTCTAGATTCGGTTCGATCTCCCAGATTTGCTGCATCGTGTCCACGCTAATGTCGTAGGTCGTGTTGTGCGGAGGCAGCGGCTCGGTGCGCATGAACTCCGGCACATCGGTCAGACGGTCAGAAACGCCGGCGTCGTCGTTGAAGCGACGTTCGACGTCGAGCGCTGCGGCCGATGCCCGCGCAATGTCTGCAAAGGAAAGCTCCGATCCGAAACAGCCGTTTGTCAGATCGGCCAGCAACTCGCCGTCCTCGGTGAACGGACCCCGCGCAAACAGGCACAGCCCGGACATGTCGAGGATCATGGATCGGATTTGCAGTGTCCGGGAGTTTGCAAGCTGCCCATCCGCGCAGAGCGGATCGAGCGTCTTGGCTGTTCCGTAGGCGTTGCCTGCGGTGTGGTCTGCGCCCATCGGCGACGTCGAATACGTCACCCCGTTTCCCTTGAGCGCACGTGGATCGTAGCCCGGGATTCCCTGCCCTTTGACCGTCGGCACGCGGCGCACGCCGAGCGCTTGGCCTGTAAACGCGGCGCCTTGGCCGAGGATCCTCCCCAGCGGCGTCGCCTCGGACACTTGTTCGAGCAATCCGACGGCCGCGTCGACGTCGCCGAACCGGGCCAAACCGGCTTCCATGGCCACACCGAGGGCACATCCCATCTCAATGGCGTCCAGACCGATGTCGTTGCATCGGGCATTCAGTTCCGCGATGCCGTCGAGCGTGCCGATGCCGCAGTTCGATCCGAGCAACGCGATGTTCTCGTACTGCAGCGATGCGACTTTCCGTCGTCCGCCTTCGTCCGGAAAGACGTTGGAACAGCGGATGACACATCCCGTCATGCATGGTGTGCCCGACCGGCCGTCGCCGCCGCGCGCCGCAATCGTTTCCGCCAGCCGTTGCCCGGTGATCCCGTCAATGCCGTCAAACGATCCTCGACTGAAATTGAGCGTCGGCAACAGACCCAGTTCGTTGGCCGGACCGACGATGCTGGACGTACCGAACTTGCGGCGATTCTCGAGCCCGGGATTGGCCAGGATGATCTCGGTGAAACGGCGTGATGCGTCGCGCAATCCTGTCGGGTTCTTTCCCGCGATCGGCGCGGCACCCTCGTCATCAACCACGATCGCCTTGACGCCCTTGGAGCCCATGACCGCCCCAAGGCCGCCGCGTCCCGCGTAGCGCACCTGCATCCCCGTCGGATCGGTGGTGGCCACACCGGCGCCCGTCATGCCATGCTCGCCGGCCGGGCCGATCACCAAGAATCCACAGCGGTCGCCAAACCGCTCGCGCAATCGAGCCAACGACTCGCGGACGCGACAACCTTCCAGCGAGAGGTCGTCAATCCACTGCGCTGACGTTCGATTGACCCAAAGCACTCGCGCTGAACGTTCGTCCGGCGCATCTTCGAGGATCAGTGCCCGTACGCCTGCGCGTGCCAGCCGCTGGCCGGCGTCGCCGCCGACGTTCGATTCCTTGATCCCGCCGGTGAGCGGGCTCTTCGCGCCAATGGAAAGGCGGCCCGTCATCGGGACGGCAGTTCCTCCGAGCCAGCCCGGCGCAAAGATCAGCTTGTTGCCTCGCCCCAAGGGCGGGCATGCGGGCGATACCTCGTTGGTCATCACGTGTGCGATCAGCTGCCGCCCGCCCCACAAGGCCATCGTGTCGGGAATCGGCTCCGACGCAATCCCGCCCGAACGTGCGTTTACTCGTACGATACGTTCCATCAGCCCTCCTCGCCGTTCGGCGTTCGCTTCGGCGCACGCGCCGCGCTTTGTCCGGCACGCCACCCTTCGTAGACGGCTTCCGCAATTCCACGGGCCGCCCGCGCATCTCCGACGAGGAAGACGGGCAGGGCCTCGCCCTCCCACGCGTGCCCCAGCCGATCCGCGGGCGCGGCGCCGATGGCAATGACGACCCGATCCGCCGGCATGTCCTCCCTGCCGGCTTCGACCTCAACGGTCACGGCGTCTTTCTTGATCTCAGTGACGCGCGCATCGCGAACGATGCGCACGCCCGCTTCGTCCAAGTGTCGAATCAGCACCGACCGCGAAATCGGCTCGCAGTCACGTCCCACTTCGGCAAGCGCTTCGACCAGGACGACGTGCCCGCCCCGCTCGGCGCAGGCGAGCGCGGTCTCGCATCCGACCATCCCGGCACCGATGACGGCGATTCTCATCCCCGCAAGGTCGTCCGATGCCAGCAACAAGGATTCCGCGCTTTGCACCGTCGCATTCGGGTCCGTCGGCACGTCGAGCGGCGCCGACGTCGCACCGGTAGCGATGACAACGGCATCCGGCGCGAGGGTATCGATGTCGTGCTTGGTCGCGTTCGTCTCCAATCGAACGTCGACTTCCGCAGGGATCGCACGGGTCAAGTCGTCGATCAGCCATGTGATCTTGTCTTTGTGCGGAGGGCACGCAGCCGCCCGCAGCTGTCCGCCCAGCGTGCCTCCGCGTTCGAACAGCGTGACGTCCGCACCGGCTTCGTGCGCAGCCATCGCCGCCTGGATGCCGGCCGGGCCTCCCCCAACCACGACGACGCGGCGCACGCCTTCTTCGGACGCACGATGTTCCGCCTCGTCCTCGAATCCGACCCGTGGATTCACCGAACAGCGAATCGGCAGATCGTCAAACACGCGCTGTCGCACGCAACGATTACAGGAGATGCAGTGCCGGATGGCCTCGCCCCGCGCTGCTTGCACCTTGCGTGGCCAGTCCGGATCGGCAATCAATCCGCGTCCGATCGCCACGAAGTCGGCTGCGCCCTGTTCGAGGGCACGTTCAACGGTCTCCGGATGTCGGAACACGCCGACCGTGATGACGGGAATGGAAATCCGCTTGCGAATCGCTGCGGACAAGTACGCGCGCCACCCTTCTTCGTACGAGACCGGTTCCAGTTGAACCTCGGGATTCGCCGACGTCCCGGCGGACACGTGCAATGCATCGACGCCCGCATCCACCAGGGACGCGCTCCGCTCGGTTGATTCGTCGAGCCCGCGCCCGCCCGGCATGAATTCGTCGCCACTGAGACGGAACAAGATCGGATAGCCGGCGCCGACGGCCTCGCGAACGGCACGAACGACGTCGATCGCGAACCGCCAGCGATTCTCGGTCGACCCGCCGTAGGCATCGACGCGGCGGTTGGTGATCGGCGACAGGAACTGCGCGATCAGGTACCCATGGGCGCCGTGGACTTCCACGGCATCGAAGCCGGCTCGTTTCGCGCGCATTGCGGCGTCCGCGTAGCGCTCGATGATGCGCTCGATGCCGTCGAGCGTGAGTGCCGTTGGATGGGGAGATGCCGCGGTCCATCCGACGTCGGACGGACCGACCGCAGGAGCACCGGTGCGCCCCGGATTGGCGATTGCTCCGGCGTGGTTGATCTGTATCGCAACGGCAGCACCCGCTTCTTGCACGCGGCGTACAAGTTGAGACAGGCCGGGGACGTAGCGATCGTGATCGATGCACAGTTGAACGGTCCCGTTTCCGCCGGCGGGCTCATCGATCGATGCGTTCTCGATCACGATCGTCCCGACCCCGCCGGCGGCGCGCGCCCCGTAGTAGGCGAGCATGCGCGGCGTCGGTTCACCGTGTGCCGAGGCGAAGTTGGTCGCCATCGCCGGCATGACGAGCCGGTTCTTGACCCTCAGCGAACCGATGGTGCCCGGCTCGAACATCCGCGTCACTGGCATTGGAGAAGCCCACTACCCACCCAGGTAGAGGCGCTTCACCTCCTCGTTGGTCCGGATCTCCTCGGCCGAGCCGTCGTACTTGTTCTTTCCGGTCTCCAACACGTAGGCGTAGTCGGACATCTGCAGACTGCGATCGGCGTTTTGCTCGACGACCAGCATCGTGCTTCCGGCGTCGCGGATCTCCTCGACCTTGTCGAACACCTCGTTGGCCATCCGCGGAGACAGGCCCAAGGACGGCTCGTCCAGGTACATCAACCGAGGGTTGAGCAGCATGGCGCGGCCCATTTCCAGCGTCTGCATTTCCCCGCCGCTGAGACTTCCGCCTTTCTGTTTGGCGCGCTCCCGAAGCAACGGGAACAGGTCATAGACCCTTTCCAGATCCTTCTTCAGGGTCGCGCGGTCTTTGCGGATGTAGGCGCCCAATTCGAGGTTCTCGCGAACCGTCATCAACGGGAACACGTGTCTGCCCTGTGGGACGAACGTGATTCCCAAGCGCAGGAGGTCCGCCGGCGGACGGTTGGTGACCTCCTGTCCGTCGAATGCGACCGTTCCTTCCCGCGCGTGCAGCAGACCGAACAGCACACGGAACACGGTCGATTTGCCCGCGCCGTTGGGACCGATGATCGAAACCATCGTTCCTTCCTGAACATCCAGGGTGACTCCATTGAGGATATCGAGCTCTTTGGAGTACCCGGCAACAATGTCTCTTGCTTCCAGAAGTGCCACGTTATCCTCCGAAATAGGCCGCGAGGACCTGTTGGTTTTCTTGGATCTCGGCCGGGCTTCCCTCGGCGATCTTCTTGCCGTAGTCGAGGACGACGATACGGTGACAAAGTCCCATCACCATGCGCATGTTGTGCTCGATCACCAGGAAGCTGCAGCCACGTTCGTTGAGCTCGATCAGCCGCTCGCAGATCTCGCGCCCCAGGGTGGCGTTGACGCCGGCCATGGGTTCGTCCAGCATGATCAGCTTGGGATCGGACATGAGCACCATGCCCAGATCGAGCAACTTCTGCTGCCCATACGACAGGTTCTTCGCCAGCTGGTCCTTCAAATGGATGATGTTGAGGAACTTCAGCAGCTCGATGGCGCGGTCTCGATCCTTGGATTCGTCGAGCTGAAAGAGCCGGCCCAACAGCGTGCCTTCGCTTTCCTGAATGGCCATGATCATGTTGTCGAGCACGGTCATTCCGGGGAACAGCTGCACAAGCTGGAAGGTGCGGCCGACGCCCAGCCGGTAGATGCTGTGCGGCTTCATGCGCGTGATCCGTTTCCCCATGAAGTACACGTCGCCGCCCGTCGGACGTTGGACGCCGGTCACACAATCGAACAGGGTGGTCTTGCCTGAGCCATTCGGGCCGATCAGGCCGAGGATTTCGCCTTCCTTGACCTCGAAATCAACGCCGGCAACCGCCTGCAGCTGATAGAAGCTCTTCTTCAATCCTTTGACTTCGAGAATGTTGTTCATCGCACCGTCCTCACTTCGTCAGCTGCGGGGGATTGCGCTTCAGGACCTTGCGGAAGAACACATCCGAAAGCCCCGCCAGTCCGGTAGGCCAGAACACGAGCAACACCAGCGTGATCGCCGAGAAGATGACGAAGAACAGCTGCTGTACACCGCGCAAAAACTCCGGAAGCAGCATCACGACGATCGCCCCGACAAACGCTCCTTCGAACCGTCCGGATCCGCCGATGATCAACATGATCAAGAACCAGAAGGACTCGTGGACGGGGAAGGTCGTAGGATCGATGAACTTCATTAGCGGCGCGAGCAGCCCCCCGGCGATGCCGGCGTACGCGGCTCCGATGGCGAATGCCAGCAGTTTGTACGACAGGAGACTGACGCCGACCATTTCCGCCCGCATGTCGTTCTCTCGGATCGCCTTGAATGCGCGTCCCCAGCGGGAATTGAGAATCCACAACAGGAGGATGGTCAGCCCCAGTAGGAACACCGCGACCAGGCAGTAGAAGGCGATGTCCGACGAAAGCGAGAGCCCGAAGAAGTTCGGTCGCGGAATCCTCGTGATCCCGGAGAACCCTCCGGTGATCTCCCACTCGTTGGAGAGCAGCAGATACACGACCGTTCCGAATCCCAGCGTGACCAAGGCAAGGTAGTGGTGCTTCACGCGCAGCGACGGTAGGCCCAACAGAAGTCCGGCAACGAACGAGATCAACGTTCCAAGCGGCAACGCGAGCCAGAACGAGTAGCCGCTCTTCGTCATCAGTGCAACGGTATACGCTCCCAACGCCATGAATGCCGCGTGCCCCAACGAGATCTGGCCGGTATAGCCCAACGTCAGGTTGAGCCCCATGATGGTGATGATGTAGATCCCGGTCAGGGTCGCAACGTACATGTGATACGGGTTGCCGCCGAAAATCACCGGAATGAGGATCAGTGCGCCAACGAAGATCGCCCACCGGACGATGCGCCCGAAGGCCGATTTCTGGGTAGCTCCGCCTTTTTCGATCATCGTTCCTCCGTTCCCAGAAGGCCTTCTTTGCGGACGAGAATGACGGCAATCAGAACAACCAGGACGATCAGTTCGCGGTATTCCGTAGACAGGTACGCCGAGGTGAACGTCTCGATGATGCCGACGAGGAATCCTCCGAGCAGCGCGCCGCGGATCTGGTTGAATCCCCCGATGGTCGCGGCGTAGAACGCTTTCAATCCAAGCTGCGCGCCCATATCGAACCGCACCATGTAGACCGGCGCAATCAGCAGTGCCGCAAATGCGACGATGATCGCGTTCATGACGAAGACCATCGTGGTGACCGACGAGATGTTGATGCCCAGAATCCTTGCAGCCTCACGGTTCTGCGCGACTGCCTGCATCGCCTTGCCCGGCTTGGTGCGCTGAATAAAGAGGTTGATCGCCAAGATCAAAACGATGGCAATCGCGATCGTCCAGATATTCTGCGGGGAGAGCGCAACCGAGCCGATGCGGTAGGGCCTCAAACCGAAGATCTGGGGGAACGCTTTGCATTGCGCGGACCAGAACGTGGCGATGGCGTTCGACGCCAGGAAGCTCAGCGCGATGGTTGCCACAATGATCGTCGTGTGCGACCGATCGATCAGCGGCTGGATCACGCCCCGTTTGACCACGAATCCCAACAGCAGTGCGGATGCCACGACGGTGATCAACAGCGCCCAGGGGAAGGGTACGCCCACGCAAATGAGCACGAACATCAACACCGCACACACGGTAAGGAAGTCGCCTTGTGCGAAGTTCACGGTCCGCGACGCTTGCCACAGGAGCGTAAAGCCGATCGCCACCAGTGCATAGATCGCGCCGATGGCGATGCCTGAGACTACGTTTTGGATGAACATGTCCACCTCTGTTCTGCCAAGGACGTGATGATGTCCCGGGTTTCCTTCACGGTGAGTTGTCCCGGGATAACGCCCTGTTCCGTTGCGCAATACGTGAAGGATGCGCCCAGAATGCACGCCAACGGTCGTGAGGGGGCGCCGGGGATCCCCAGCGCGATCACGGCAAACGGCACGTCGAGGAAGCCGCTCGCTTCGCGGGCGACGCCCAATACCGTCAACAGGTCGTCATACGAGTGCGCGCGGACGGCAAGCTTGATCAGGTCCGGACCGAGTGCCTGAACCTGCTTCAATCCGTCGATCAGTTCCGACCGATCCGGCGTCTCTTCCATGTTCTCGTATCCGACCAGCACGGGAACTCCGTGCTCCCGTGCGGACGAGATCAGCCGAGATCGAAGATCGGGCTCGGTGAAGAACTCGATGTCCACAGCGGTCGCGCCGTCACGTGCCGCACGCGCCAACCGGGCAATCCGCTCCTCTTCCGATCCCTCGAAGAAGCCGCCGAACCGCGGCGTTCGACACGCAACGATGTGCGGACATCTCGCGCCTTCGACCACGGCACAAACCGCGTCCTGATCCGGCAGCTTGTCGACGCGCAGTTCAACAATGTCAGCTCCCAGAGAGACCGCACGTTCGGCCTGCCGGAGCATCTCGTCAACCTGCTCGGACATCGCCGTGGCCACCATGCACGGCGCATGTCCTACGGTTCGCCCCCCGATGACCACAGATCTCATGCCGTCGTCTCCTCCTCGGCCAACGACTGCTCGTACTTCTCGTTTCGAACGATCGAGACCTCGAATCCCGATCCCTTGACGATCTTCACCGTGTGCTTCAGCCGCGGCGGAATGAACACGGTCGCCGGGCTGTCCACGGTGTACACCTCGTCGTCCAGCGTCACTTCAAACGTGATGCCCGGCGTCGGGAACACGTACGCCTGCGATACCTCATGCGCGTGAACCTCGACGTAGTCGGGCCCCGGAGGGTTCTTCACATCGATGTGATGGATGAACACGTTGAGGTCCGCATCCGGAACCATGTCCGTGTTGAGAAACGCCATCAGCGGGCCAAGCATGTTCATGACCGGGCGGTCGTGGTGAATGAGCGGACGCTCGGCCCAGTCGAACGGCTTGACGATGTACTTCGAGTATTGGCTCATGGTCTCCCTTTCGTACGGCTAGCCGTAGTACCCCTTGCGGAGGATGCAGACCTCCATGCCTTTCCCGGATAGGATCTTCAGGTTGTGCTCGATCCCCGGCGGGATGAAGACGGTGGCCGGGCTGTCGGCCTGATGCACTTCGTCATTGAAGATGACCTCGAAGCGCAGCCCGGGTTCGGGGAACACGTAAGCTTGCGAGCAATCATGCGTGTGCACGTCGACGTAGTCCGGGGCTTGCCCGTCCTTGACCTCGATGTGGTGCACGAAGATGTTGATGTCCGCGCCCTCGACCATCTCCCGGTTGAGATACGCAATCAACGGCCCGAGTTCCGACAGTCCGTTCTTGCTGTGGAAGACCAAATCGCGCTCTCCCCAGTCGAACGGCTTGACGATCAGGTGTTCGTACTTGCCCATCTATCCTTCCTTTCTATGACTCTGCGATTTCGCGAGCATTGCGTGATCGATCAAGACCAGCGCCACCATCGCCTCCGCGATGGGGATCATGCGGGGAACAATGGTTGGATCGGTCGCCGTCTTGCACCGGAACGTCGTCGGCGCGTTCCTCACCATGTCCAACGTCTGCTGCTCGATGCCGATCGTAGGCGTCGGTTTGACAGCCATTCGCAGCACGATGTCTTCGCCGGTCGAGATGCCGCCGAGGATTCCGCCTGCATGGTTGGTCCGGAATCGAACGGCGCCCGATTCCATATACGGGATGTCGTTGTTCTCGCTGCCCGTCATGTCCGCGCTCTGGAAGCCGGCGCCGATCTCCACGCCTTTGACGCTGCCGATGCTCATCAGTGCCCGCGCCAGGTTCGCATCCAACTTGTCGAACACGGGCTCTCCCCAGCCGACGGGAACATTGTGCGCGATCACCTCGACGATGCCGCCGAGGCTTTCGCCCGCCTTCTTGGCCTCCAGTGTGCGGTCGAGCATTTGCCGCGCCGTCGCCGGATCCGGGCAGCGAACCGGCGGCTCATCGGCGCCTTTGCGAATCTCCTCGTATGAGAGTTCGGGCGTCGTGATCCCGCCCAGCGCGCGCGTGAACGCCACGATTTCAATACGCCACTCTGCAAGCAGCCGTCTGGCGATGGCGCCGGCAGCGACGCGCATGGCGGTCTCGCGGCCATTGGCGCGTCCGTCCGCGACCCAATCCCGATGAGGACCGTACTTGGCGAAGTAGGTGTAGGTGGCGTGCCCGGGCTTGATGACGTCCATCTCATCGCGGTACGCAGCGATCCGTTCCGGCGTGGCCCATTCGTTGTCGATGACCAAACCGATCGGTGCACCTGTTGTGATCCCGTCCAGGGTACCCGAGAGGATGCGTACGCGATCGGACTCCTTACGCGGCGTGGCGATCGGGCTCTGCCCCGGCTTGCGGCGATCCAGGTCAACCTGAATGTCCGCTTCGGTCAGCGAAAGCCCGGCGGGAACACCGTCGACGATGCCCACCAACGCGGTGCCGAATGCTTCACCCGACGTCGTCAGTCGAAAGGCTCTTCCAAACGTGTTCCCCAGCATGTGGGCCTCCTAGTCCTCGTGTCCCGTCATGTCGGCGCCCAGTGCGCGCATCGACTCGAGGAAGGTCGGATACGTAATGCGCACCGACTCCGCGCTGTCGATGATCGTCTCTCCGTCGGCCAGCAGTCCGGCAACGGCCAGCGCCATCACCACGCGGTGATCGTCGTGTCCGTTAACGCGGGCGCCGTGCAATGCGCTCTTGCGGATGACCAGCCCGTCCGGCCGCTCCTCGATATCTGCGCCCATCTTCCGCAGTTCCGCACACATGACGGCGATACGATCCGTCTCCTTGATCCGGGCCATGGCCACGTTGTCGAGCACCGTCTCCCCTTCGGCGAAACAGCCGACAACGGCCAACATGGGGAGCGCGTCCGGCGTATCCGATAGATCCATCCGAATCCCTTGAAGCGTCGAAGCACGGCGAATCCGAAGCGTCGTTTCATCGACGTCGAACGATGCGCCCATTCGGCGGAGATGCTCGAAGACCTGTTTGTCTCCCTGCGGGTCGTCGAAGTCGAGCCCGAGCACCGTCACCTCCGGATCGGCGGCCAGCACGGCCGCGCCCCCAGGGAACGCGGCCGATGAGAAGTCGGCGGCCACGGCGCGATCGATCGATTGGTACGCTTGTCCGCCTCGAATTTTGAAGTGCGTCAGGTCGTCGTTCGCCTCGATGTCGATTCCGGCGGCATGAAGCCAATCGAGCGTCATCCGCACGTAGCCCTTCTCGTTCATCGTACCCTCGACGGTGAGTTCCGTATCACCATCGATCAGTGGCGCGGCGACCAGTAACGGCGTCAGGTAGATCGACGTCGTCCCGTCGACACGCGCCAATCCACCACGCATCGGCCCGCGAATCGTGATCGGCGCGGTACCCCCAGGTCCGCTCGATTCCACGATCGCGCCCAGTTCCTTCAACGACGCGAGCAGGGGATCGAACGGACGGGACCGAATGCTGTCATCGCCGTCCAGTGTCATCGACACCGTCCCGGTTGCGCAGACGCCGATCAGGTTGCCCAACGTCGTGCCCGAATTCCCAACGTCCAGTGACGCCGGGGCAGAGGGGAGCCGACCGCCCGTCCCGTGAACGATCCACCGGCCCTCTTGCACATCGACGGTCGCACCCAGCGCGTTCGCGCAGCGAACGGCGGACAGTGTGTCCGCGGCGTCCAGAGGATGCAGGACGGTCGTCGTGCCCTCGGAAAGCAGTCCGACAAGCACGCCGCGAATGGTGTGAGACTTGGACGCGGGGATTCGAATGTCGCCCCGAAGGGACGAGGATCGGACGGACAGATACACGTTGGACTCCTCCTTGCCACGTTGCGGCATCGACTTCTTTCCGGTGCGACGAATGCAGGCGAGCCCATCCACCGGTACTGTCAGGACCTGCGAAGATGCGGGGGGCGTTGAGGGCGTTGGGCCCACATCCGCCCCCCACTTCGTGCTACGTCAACCTTATTCCTGCGACGAGATGACCTGAACGAGGACTTGCTCTCCGCCCTCGATCTTGACAAGGAAGAAGTCTCGGTCAACGGTCCCGTCCTCACGGTACGACGTATCGAGGAACACGTTCGGTTCCATCTCCGTTGTGATCGTGTTCTCGTGCAGCCACGTGCGGACGGCGTCCGCGTCGAACGCGCCAACCTCTTCGATGGCGGTCTTCAGCGTGTACACAGCCACGTACCCCTTCATCGCGTCGTGCGACGGGGTCTCACCGTAGAGCAGTTGGAACGTATCGGCGAAGTCCTTGATCGGCTCGTACGCATACGACCACGTCGCGGCGCCCATCACGCCTTCCATCGCTTCGCCACCGAGATCGAGCGCCAGCGCGCTGAGCAGCGGGCTGTATCCGACAACGTCCAGATCCACGCCCAGCGTTCGCAGCTGGATCATGAAGCGAGCGTTCTCCTCTTCGTGACCGTAGAGGAAGATCGTGTCAACGCCCATGCCTTGGATGCGGGAGATTTCGCCGGCGAAGTCGGCCTGGCCGGTCTGAATGGCAATACCCTCAAACTCGACGCCGAAATCAGCAGCAGCAGCCTCGAGAATTTCGCGGCCGTCCGTGCCCATCTCGTCGTTGGTATAGACCATGACGACCTTCGAGACGCCGCGATCGTCGACCATCCAGCGAACGATCCACGGGAACACGTTCGCATTGACCGGCGAGGTCGCGAAGATGTTGTAGTTGCCCTCTTGGTAGATCGCCGTCGAGGTGGAGCCGACCATCTGAATGATGCCGGCTTCTTCGAGCGTCATCATGTTGGCGATCGTTGATGAGCTAAAGATGGTTCCGAACACCGCGAACGGTTCCTTGGTTACGGCATACTGCATCGCCGCAACCGAAATCGCCGGACGGCTTTCCGTATCAACGAGGAAGAACTCTATCGGATGGCCGAGAATGCCGCCCGCGTTGTTGATCTCGTTGAACGCAAGTTCAATGCCGTCACGCCACATAGCGCCGTTGTTTGCTCCGGCACCGCTCAACTCACAGACGACTCCGAATTCCACGGGATCGAGCGCATCCTCCTGCGCCATGAGTCCGAATCCCATCACGACAACCAGCAGTAGCGACAAACAACCAAACCTACGCAACATCCTGTACCTCCTTGGTTCTCCATTGGTGCGCTTCTCGTCAGGACGACCGGGTCGTTCGTTCATGCACCTCCTTCGGGGTTCCCTGCGAAGGATCGGCGGCTCGCTTCGCATAGCGGAGAGGGAAACAAAAAAACGGACAGCCGCGCTTGCACGCAGACTGTCCGTCAGCACTATAGTGCATGGGGTGACGATGACGCGTCGTTAGGTTTTTCGACATAGTCAAAACGCTATTCATATATTCCACACTGCACCCACCATAGGGGATTCGCCCGGCCTTGTCAAGAGGGAAAAGTACGGGGTTTGTCGGAGGATTCGGAGGCTACAGGTCCCTACGATCGGCTGGGTTCTCTCAGATGACAGCGGATCGTCGTCTAGGCAACACGGATTGCTCAGCGATTGCAGCCGACCGCAACGCCTGTGACGGCGCCCATTCCGTCAAGCGCCGAACTAACGATGCCTCCGGCATAGCCGGATCCTTCGCCAACAGGAAAGAGCCCCTTGATGCCGATCGACTCACGCGTCTGCGGATCGCGAAGAACACGCACCGGGCTGGAACTGCGCGTCTCGACACCGTAGACGAGGACGTCCTCGGGCCGCATGGCATTCAACTCGTGGAGCATCTTGGGCAGAACGCGACGGAGTGTTCGGAGGACAGCGTCGGGAAGAAGGTCGCCGACATTGGCGGGGACGACTCGCGTACACGATCGTGCGGTCGGGACGGCATGGGGCTCCCGGCCCGCAAGAAAGTCGCCCAGCGGCTGCGCCGGCAATCCGTAGTCTCCGCCGCCGGCGGCGAACGCAGCCTGTTCCATCGACTCCTGAAACGCGATTCCGGCCAGCACAGGATCCTCTCCGACCGGGTAGTCTTGGGGACCCACGGGGACAAGAAATGCGGCATTGCCGAAGGGTTTGGCGCGACTCGAATAGCTCATGCCGTTGGTCGTCAGCCGGCCCGGGGACGATGCACATGCCATCACCAGGCCACCCGGACAGTTGCAGAACGTGTAGCAGGCGCGCGCGTCTCCCTCGGACCGCCGTGTGATACGGAAGCCCGCACTGCGCAATCTCGGATGCGACGCCCATCGGCCGTACTGTGCGCGATCGATCTTTGCTTGCGGCATTTCCAGCCGAACACCGATCGCGAAGGCCTTGGCCGACATCGGCACGCCGGCATCTGCAAGCATTCGGTAGACGTCGCGCGCGCTGTGGCCGGTGGCGAGGAAGCACGCATCGGTCTCGACCTCCTCGCCCGAAACCGTGAGACCGCGGACGGCGTCGCCCTCGATGTGGAGGCCGTCCAGCCGGGCGTTACATCGAATCTCACCGCCGCTTTCCTGGATCCGTGTTCTCAATCGAGGGATCACGTGTGCCAGCACGTCGCTGCCAAGATGGGGCTCGGCATCGATCAAGATATCCGACGATGCTCCCAGATCGACCAGCAGCTCGAACAGACGCCGGATGGCGCCGCGCTCCTTGGAACGCGACGTCAGTTTTCCGTCGGAGAAGAGGCCCGCGCCGCCTTCACCGTACAACACGTTGCTCTCCGGATCGAGCACGCCTTCTTTCCAGAACGCCTCCACTTGAGGTGCGCGGACGTGCACGTCGGCACCGCGCTCGATGAGCAGCGGCTTCGCGCCCGTCTCCGCCAGTGTCAGTGCCGCGAGAAGTCCCGCCGGACCTGCCCCAATGACGATGGGGCGATGCGCACGTGCGTAAGTTCGCCGAATTGGCGCTGCCGGTTGCTGCGTCTCGACGCGCTCGATCCGCCCCGGTTTGATCTCCGACGACCACGTGTTCGGTACGTCGATCTCGACCGATAGCACGAATCGCGGCGGCGCATCCGTTCGCCGCGCGTCGATCGATCGCCGCAGGATTCTCAGGTTCGTCAAGTCGGCGGCACGGCACCCGAGGACACGTGCGATTGCAGACAGCACGTCCCCGTCGTCGTAATCGAGTTTGACCGCAATCTGGTGGACGCATAGCCGCATGATCGACCCTCTCGGACAACTGGCTGTTCAAGCATTGTACTCCTCCATGGCGCCGTAATGGGCTTGCGAGATTCTCTTGTCGGACGAGGGGCTGATCGAGAAACGAAACCCCACCCGATCTCGGCGTGTATGTATGGTGCGGTCATCGGGACCCTTGAGTTTGCCCGACCCTTCGGGCTTTGTGCCCTCGACGGACTCGATGGCCGCTTGTTGCGAAGCCGACACCCTGTTTCTCGTCATCACAGAATCGCCCGTCCTCACCCTGCGCCATTCTCTCTAGGTATCTGTAGGCTTGTTGCATCCTCGCGATCACTTCGTAGAATGGTTCTATCCAATCCCGGCGCTGCAATCGGCGTCGTCAACAAAGGGGGTGATACGCATGACAAGTTCACGAGTGTCAGCGGTCGCTCCCGTGAGCCGGATCGTCTAGGAACGTCCGGCCTGCGGACTTCACGAGTGGAATCTTGATCTGTCCGTTGCGGGCAGCGGCCGCTGGCCTCCACCTTTTTCAGGAGGCCCTATGAAACCCGTTTCGCCCGATCGAACCGTCACGCGTCCTGCAACTCCCCAGGACGCGGAACTTGTTTCACTTCTCATCAACGATCGAATCGATGCGCTTCGAGGCCGCCGGCCGGAAACCGCAGCGCGCGTCCGCCGGCGATGGCGTCATCCCCAGTTCGACTTATTGACTGATTCTCGTCTCGTGTTCGCACCCGACGGCGCGTTGGTCGGGTACGCCCACATCCGTGACGTCAAGGATCCCCCCGTGGACGTCTTCGGCGGGGTTGCCGTACATCCCGCGTATGACGATGTTCCATGGCTGTGGGACGATCTCTTCGGCTGGATGGGGTCCGAAGCACGACGCGTCATCGCAAAGGCGCCGCCGGATGCGCGTATCGCGCTCGTCGCGGGCACGACCCAAGACGATGCCGTCGAGCAGCGCGAACTGGAGCGCCACGGATTTCGGTACAGCCGAACGTTTCATCGCATGGCCATCGATTTCCCCGCATTGGTTGCTGCGCCGTCTACTCTGGAAGGTTTTCGGATCCGGACAGTACTCGCCGGACAGGACGATGAAGGAATCGTCTCCGCCTATCAGGAAGCCTTTGCCGATCACTATGGCGTCCTCAAACAGCCGTTCGAGGTCGAACTCGCCGAGTGGCGGCGGTTGATGGAAGAAGACGACTTCGATCCCACCTTGTGGCTTGTCGCCGAGGAGGAAGGCAAAATCGTCGGCTTCGTGACCGCGTATGCGCAGACTCCTGGAGACCCTGGACGAGGACTGATCGATGATCTCGGCGTTCGTCCAGGCTGGCGCCGCCGCGGCCTCGGACATTCCCTATTGCTGCACGCGTTCCGCGCCCTTGCGGAGCGCGGCAAATGCGGCGCCGTGCTCGCCGTCGATACCGAGAACCGGACCGGTGCTCCCGCCTTGTACGAAAGGGTAGGCATGCGCTCGATCCGGGCAAGTTACACGTACGTCCAGGAGCTGCGTCCCGGGCGCAATCTTGTCGCGACGTGACGCATACGGGTTGATCTGGATGGGAGAGCGCCCGCGCGGGGTGCTCTCCCTGGCCGGATGGATGGTAACTAGCGAGGAACCGGAGTTCTCGCGAGCGATCAGGATCGGGTAGGATGTCCGATCGAATCGGCGCTGTACCCGGGTGTGGTGAGGAGCCTTTTTGCCAACATCGACGATCATTGCTGCATTGGTTGCCGGCTGCGGAGCCGGCGTCGTTACTGGGCTGATTGGAGCAAGTGCCGTCACGTTTGCCGTCCCGGTTCTCGTGACGTTCGCTTCCCTGTCGGCCTATGAAGCCATCGGAGCAAGCCTGCTCGTCGATGTGATCGCTTCGCTCGTCGCGGCGTGGGTCTATCATCGACACGGGCGCTTGCGAATACGTCCCGCACTGGTCATCGCCGCCGCCGCCGTAGTGGGGGCACAGCTCGGCAGTTGGCTTTCGACCCATTTGCCGGACGCGCATCTCGGCGTCATTACGGCCGTCATCATTCTCACGACCGGGGTTCGGATGGCCTTCCGCCCGGAGAGCCTTCTCCCATCTGCAAAAGGGCAGGCTCGTTTGGCGCAGCTTCCCCTCTCGGTGAACGCGCTTCATCTGATTGCCGGACTGGTCGGCGGCCTCATCGTCGGCATGTTCTGTGGTATCTACGGCGCCGGAGGAGGGGTGAGCATCCTCTTCCTTCTCGTGTTTGCCATGGGGTTCTCGCCGCACGAGGCGATCGGAACCTCCGTGCTCGTGATGGCATTCACCGCAGCATCCGGAGCCGCAGGACACGCCATTCACGGCACGTTGCCCTGGGTTCTGGCCGGACTCGCGACGGGTGGCGCCGTTGTCGGCGCGTTGGGCGCCTCGGCCATTGCCAATCGATGCAACGAGCGGTTGCTCGCGCGCATCGCCGGGGTGACGTTTACCGTTCTTGCGGCAGCCATGCTCGTCAGCCGCTACATCCTCTAGCCGCGTTCAGCACAGCGACGACCTGTAGGTGGGGACGGCGTACCCATCCGGCATGCGGAGGCGAGGGTGCGCCCGCATCAGGTGGATGGCATTCGCGAGGGCGGACGCGTCGTTCCGCTCGATCCCCTGGACCAACGCAATCATCTCGTCCATCAACGCATCGTCTCCGGGCGCTACGCTGTCGGGTTCGCCCAGCCCCCACCAGGCATGTACCGGCAGCTCGTAGCCGGTCAAACTGGCGAAATCCGCAAACAGCTTGTTCCGCCCATAGGTCAGTCCCGCATTCCGCGGAGGAAATCCGACGCTCTCCGGAACGCGTTCCGCGCGAACCGCCTCGAGCAGCTGCCAGCCGGTGAGAAAGACGTCGTCGGGCAGGTCCATCGTGTTGAGTCCTTCATCGACAGCGTGCCGCTGGACGTCGTCGATTTGGGGATCCGTTCGTTGCCATCGTTTCGTTGCTACGTTCCAGTGTTCGGTGATGTAGTGGTCCTCGATCAGATGCCCCTCGGAGGAGATGAAGTACAGCGCCACCCCCGTACGTACGCGGGCGGGGATGCCGCGGTGACGCAGCACGGAGGCAAGCATCAGCGCGTAGTCGCGGCAGCACCCGATACTCCGCCTGTCGACGGATCGTGGTTCCGACAATGGACGGTCGTCCAACGCGAGAATGCCCGCCAGGCGTTCTTCCGCCGTCGACAACGAGAACTCCTCACACAGTTGACGACCCGATGCCTTGAGCCGCTCGTACGTGATTCCGCAGGTTTGCTCACCGATCCAGAACATGTGCAGAAGAAGTGCTTGCAATGCGTTGCACAGCGACTCGAGATCGTCCGGGAGGGCATCATAGCATGACGCGAGTCTCCCCGGATCCGAGTAGGACGAGTGCGTCCGGAAGTGGTGGGGAACATCGGCTGTGACCTCCGTGTGTCGGGCCATCGTGTCTCCTCTGGGACTGGCTGGATACTATCAAAATACGGTTCCGAACTCGTTTTGCAAGGTCGCCCGTTCTACACGTTTGAAGAGGACAGATGGCAGGTCTCGCCCGTCTACCATCTGCGTGATGCATATCGAATCGCAGCGATCTCCGCGCATATGCCCGCCTGCGGTAGAATGAACGTCTGATCACTATGGACGAGATAGATAGGGCGAATGGAGAGTTGACAGTCTGCGCAATCTGCGGGCTGCTCTGCTCGGCATGTTCCGTCTACCTTGCCTCGGCGGAAAACCCCGAGTGGTTGGCCAGGCTCGCAGAAGCGAACCATGTGTCGTCTGAGGAAGAGCGCTGCCTGGGTTGCCGCAGCGCGGATGTGTCCTATCACTGTGAGACATGCGATTTCTCCAGATGCGCCCAAGAGAGGGGGCTCCTGTTCTGTGGCGAATGCCCGGAGTTCCCCTGTCCGGAGTTGGAAGCATGGCGAGACCGCATGCCGCACCGAATCGAGGCCTTCGACGCTTTTCGACGAATCGCTGAGATCGGCTGGGCAGCGTGGCGGCAGCAAGCCATCGGCGATTTCACGTGTCGCAACTGCGGCACAATCAACAGTGCCTACAACACGGCGTGCCGCACGTGTGGCACTGAACCCAGCTGTGGATTCGTCGAGCGTCATCGATGTGCAATCGACCGGTTCATGTCTCGTCAAGAGAGCTAGTCAGCGGCGCCGTGCGGACACCACGTCTTAAGGAAGCGGTACAGCTACAGGATCCGCCGTCCCAAAACGTCGTAGGCTTGGATCTTCGCGTGAAACGGCAGGCTGCCGGGATACTCATCGGCATGCATCGTCCAGATCATCGAGTCGACGGGTTCGCCGTCCTTGATCGGGCCTTGCCGGCGCAGGGTGGCTTCATGCTTGAAACCGAGCTTGCTCGGCACGGATGCACTGGCGAGGTTGTCCGGACTGCAGTGGATCTCGACACGGTCGACGGCCTCGATGTCGAAGGCAACCTTGGTCAGTGCCGCCGACGCTTCGGTGGCGTAGCCCTGGTTGAGGTGGGTGGCGCGGATCCAGTATCCGATCTCACGGGCGCCCTCGCCCGGTCGCGTATGCAGGCCGCTGCCGCCGAGTACGAGTGACTCATCGGCGTTGAAGATGGCGTAGACGAAGTCCTTGTCGGCGTCGAACAGTGCGCGAAATCCACGCAATCGCTTGACCTTGACATCTAGTTCTTCCGGTTCGTCGTACGCCCACGGCATCCACTCGCGCAGATGGTCGAGGCTGCCGTCAATGGCATCCTTGAGCAGCTGCGCGTCACGCGGCTCCCAACAACGCAGGACCAGACGGTCGGTATGCACGCGATAGGCAGGCCCCTTCTTCGGCTCGGACATGATGTCGGACATGATACAGGAAGCGGGCTTGGCGCGCGCTAGAGCGGGACTTCGCCTTCGTCCCACATCTGACGGATGCGCTCGGAGATGTCGACACTGGGCTCGGGAAAGAACTCGTCGTCGCGCCGATCGGCGTCCGGGTTCGCCAGATTGAGTGTCTCCAGCGTGGGCAACACGTCGCGGGTGAAGTAGCGGCACAACTGCATGTAGTCGTGCCCGTTGGACAGTCCGTACCAGCGGTGGTAGTAGCGCAGCGGGCGTGACACGTACAGAAAGTCTCGCGCTCGCGTCAGTGCGACGTAGGTCAACCGGCGTTCCTCCTCAAGCTCTTCCGCCGACCCGGCGGCCAGATCGGAAGGCAGGAACCCATCGGTGGCGTGGATGAGGTAGACGGCGTCCCACTCGCCGCCCTTGGCGGAATGGATGGTCGATAGGATGAGATAGTCCTCGTCCTTGACCGGCGGGCCGGCGAGGTCCGAGGTCGAGGACGGCGGATCCAATTGGAGATCGACAAGGAACTTGCGCCGTGACTTGTATCCGGACGCAATCTGTTCCAGGCTGATCAAGTCGCGCTCGCGCGCGTAGGGGTTGTCGTACGTCTTCTTGAGCAGCTTGTCGTAGAACTTGCGGATGCGTTCGAGCTGAATGGCCGGTTCGCGAACGCCCATCGGCGAGACGTCTTCGATCATGGCGCAGAACGCCTTCAGTTCGTCCTGAGCCGCCGGCGGGCCCTTGAACGAACTCACCGAAGCCGGATCGCCCTCGTGCTCAATCACATGTTCCATGATTTTGGCAGCGGTCCCGGGGCCGATCCCATCCATCAGCTGCAGCACGCGAAACCAGGCGAGCTCATCCCGCGGGTTCTCGAGCAACCGCATGATGGAAATCAAGTCCTTGACGTGGGCGGCTTCCATGAAACGCAGGCCGCCGTACTTGTGATAGGGAACGTTGCGCCGCGTCAGCTCCAATTCGAGCGACGTCGACAAGTAGGCGGTGCGGAACAAGACGGCTTGCTTGCGTAGGGGTACCCCCTCTTCGTAGTGTCTCAGCACCCGGTCGACAATGAACTCATCCTGCTGGGCCTCGTCTTTGCACGTCACCAGCTTGGGCATCTGATGCGACGTTCGCTCCGACCACAAGTCCTTGTTGTACTGCTCCGTGGCTTCGGCGATAAGGCTGTTGGCGGTATCGAGGATCGGCATGACGGAACGGTAGTTCTGCTCCAGTTTGATGACCGTCGTTCCCGGGAACTGCTGGGGAAAGTCGAGCATGTTGCGCACGGTGGCGCCGCGGAAACGGTAGATGGACTGAGCGTCGTCGCCGACGACCATCAGATTGTCGTGCTCACTGCACATCCCGCGCAGGATGCCAGCTTGCAGCTTGTTGGTGTCCTGATACTCGTCGACGAGCACGTAGTCGAACCGTCGCGACAGCTCCGGCGCCAGCTTCGGATCGCGCAGTAGGTGAAGCCAGTACAGCAACAGATCGTCGAAGTCGAGCACGTTCGTCTTCTGTTTGCGCGCGACGTAGCGCTTGAACAGCTCGCGGAACTCGTCCTTCCACTCCAGGCACCACGGGTACTCCGATTGCAACACCGGCTCCAATTCCTCGGACGCGTTGATGCAGCGCGAGTAGATCGACAGGCACGTGCGCTTGCGCGGGAACCGTTTCTCCGCCTTGTGCAGACCCAGGTCGTGGCGGATGAGGTTCATCAGGTCTTCGGCGTCGCCTTGATCCATCACTGTGAAATCCTGCCGCAGGCCGGCGGCTTTGTGATGGGTGCGCAGCAGACGGTTAGAGATGGCGTGGAACGTTCCGCCCCAGACACGGCCGGTGGCCGAGGTGGCGCCCCTCGCGACGATGACAGCGGCGCGGCGCAGCATCTCCTGCGACGCCCGGCGGGTAAACGTCAACAACAGGATTCGGCTCGGGTCGACCCCTTGAGAGATCAAGTAGGCGACGCGGTAGGCGAGCGTCTTCGTCTTCCCCGTCCCCGCACCGGCGACAACCAACAACGGACCGCTGCCGTGGGTCACGGCCGCCCGCTGCTGTGGATTGAGCTCATCGAGCCATTCGTAGGTACCTTTTGCCTGGGCCATCTCGTAACCTTATCCGATGCCCGAGGCTCCGTACCATGGGGTGTTCCAAAGGAGGCGTCCATGTTGACGGCCAGGCTTTCGTTGCGTCCGTTTGCCATCGAAGACGTAGAGGACGCTGTTCGCTTGTGGACGGATTCTCACGTCACCGAACACATCGGCGGCCCCCGCAACGCTGGTGAGATTCGTGAGTACTTCCGGCGCGTAGGGGACGATCCCGCTGCCGTTTACACAGAGGACGGCGATCGTTGGTGGTCGGTCACGTGCCTGAAGACCGGGGCATGGATCGGCTTGTGCGGACTACTGGCCAAGGAAGTCAATGGACACAGCGAGATTGAGTTGACGTATTTCCTGCTTCCCGATGCGTGGGGACACGGATACGCATCCGAGGCGGCGGCACGGCTCGCTGAGCACGCAGTGAACGATCTGAAGATTCCGTCGTTGGTGTCTTTGATCGATCCGGGGAACGCTCGGTCCGTCGGCGTCGCCGTCCACGTCGGCATGGCGCTCGAACGGACGATCCCTCGTCCCGGTGGCGCTGTTCGTCGACTCTACCGCCTTCGGACAATCCGGCGATAGCGACACGCCGTTGACGCCGATCTACAAGGACCATCGGTCGCCACGGCGCGCGACCGTGAATCCTTCCCTGCGGAGGGTTTCAGCTAGCGCGCCGTCGTCGGCCAGCGGATTCGAGTGGTTGAGGTGGGTGAAGACAATCTCGGTTTCGGCCATTTCGAAGATCCGTACCGAGTTCTCGATGCACGGATGAGGAATGCTCGATCGATCGCGTCCCGGCAATTCATCCGCCGAGCCGAACGTTCCGTCCAGCAGTGCAATGTCGGCCTCGCGAATGACCTCGAGGATTGTGCCCTCCCAGCGATCGATGTCCGGGCAGTACACGAGCCGCTTCGCGCGGCCTGCAAACGACCACGCAACCGTATCCGACAATTCGTCTCGATGGGGCACCGCCACTGCGGTCGCCGTGAGCCCCTGCGACAGCTGAATCGGCAAGCCCGCGGTACTGCGATGGAGTTCGATGTTGGATCGATCGATCAGCTGCCGCCACGGTTCGTGTCGTTCGAGGAACGCGGCCATGCGGTCGGTGCAGACGACGGGTGTCTCATGGGTGTCCCACGCTTCTCGTCCGAGAAAGGCCAGACCCAGGTAGTGGCCGATGTGCGCATGCGTCAACAGGATCCCGGCCAGTCTGGCGCCGGGTTCGTGCGTCGCCATCCAGCCGACTTGCCGTTCGATGTCCGGCGTCGCATCCACCAGCCACCAGGAGTCTGCCTGGCGATCGATGAGGCCGAGACAGGAGACCCATCGCCGTCTTATCTCGTCTTCCCGGGCCGCACGGCATCGCGGACAGTTGCATCCAATCTGAGGAATGCCGCCGTCCTGGGCGGTTCCAAGAACGATCGCTTCAATCAGATGTTCACTCATCCCGGCGTGCAGTGTAACGACGGCCTGTCCCCGGGCCAATGCATTCGCAGCAACGCAAAAGGAGGTCGCCCCGGGATCCGCCGATCCCGGGGCGTGCGGCCCGATTCAGACGAGGAGCCGAAATCGGAGGCTAGGTGTTGCATTCTGTGACCGAGCGTCATTCATCCCGCAATCCCCGGGCCCATGAATCGCATCCTTAATCTGGAATCACGGGTCCGATTATACACATTTTGCGCCGCCCGGGAAAGAATCGGCGAAGCTCTCAAGGCAGATTCCTGGCCCGATTGCCATCGGTCGCACGGCAGCGTACACTGGCCCGCTCTTTGGGTACCTTGACAGGAGGATCTCTTGCCGCAACTCGCGATTTTGCTTGCCCTTGGTGCGGCAGCCGCGTGGGCGGTCGGCATGACGGTCGCAAAGCCTGCGGTGCGCGCCATCGATTTCGTTACGTACACCATGTTTCGATGGGTCCTGGTCGCCGGTCTTGCCCTCGGATTCGGAGCGTTGACGGGATCGCTCGCCTTTCCCAGTTGGCACGCACTGTCGCTCGCCATTCTGGCGGGCGTCTTGGACTGCGGTTTCGGCGGAATACTGTACCTGTCTGCAATGGAACGAACCTCCGCCCACAAGGCCACCACGCTTTCCAGCACCGCGCCGTTGTGGGGCGTCTTGGGCGCCGTCCTCGTCCTCGGGGAGGCGATCCTATGGCAGACCTTCGCCGCCGCTGCGCTGGTGATCCTCGGCGCGGTCTTTCTTGCCGAGCGGCGCCGTAGCGCGGAGGACGGCCAATCCGTGTGGGGCGACATGCTTGCCCTGTTGACCGGTTTGCTTTGGGGATTCGCCGAAACCGTTCCCGCCAAACTCGCGCTTGATGCCGACATGACGCCAGCGACCATGCTGGCTGTCTTCGCCGTCTCCGGCGCGATCACCGTCGCCGTCTTGTCCCCGCTGTTGCGGCGAAGGTCTCCGCGACGCGTTACAAGACACGGACTCGCACTCGCCGTTCTTTCGGGAGTGGCCGGAGCGTTTCTCGGATGGCTTCTGTGGCTGTACGCGCTGAAGTGGGCGCCTGCGAGTGTCATCTCACCCATTCGCGGGTCGACGCTGTTCTTTGCCCTTTTCTACAGCATGGCGTTCCTTCGCGAGCGCCCGCGGGCCCGTGCGTGGGCCGGCATTGCCCTCGTTGCCGCCGGCGTTCTGCTCGTGTCCTTCGTATCCTGACGAGTCATTGGATTGTGCCTTGACAAGATATCGGGTCGGTCATATAGTTAATGCCTTAAAGATTAGCTACTAGATTGTTGAAAGGTTGACGAATGACCCACGAACCACCGGCAGCCAAGGACATGACGGTCGCGCAGTTGCTCGCTCAGGTGTGCCGCCTGTCCAGACATCACCTGCACTGTCAAATGGAGAAGATCGGCCTCCATCGCGGGCAGGGCTTCGTCTTGATTCGTCTGCTTCACAGCGACGGTCTTCCGCAACGTGAGCTTGCACGATCGATGCACATCAGCCCCGCCGCCGTCACCAACGTGCTTCAGCGAATGGAGAAGAACGGATGGATCGAGCGCCGTCGCGATTCGGACGACCAGCGCATTGTTCGCACGTTCGTGTCCCCAAAGGGCAAGCAGCTGGGAGAGGATGCAATCCGTGCGTTCCGCGAGACGGAGGATGAGCTACACCTCGTCTACACGGAAGAAGAGGAGGCCATGTTCAAGCGGCTGCTGATGAAGCTGTACGAGCACTATGCCCCCGGCGATCCGCCACCATCGCACTTGTGGCGCCTCTTCCATTCTGGAAAGGAGTCGTCATGAGTTCGCTCCTTCGCTTATACCGGTTCGTCAAGCCGTATCGCACCCAAGCGATCGTCGCGCTCATCCTGTTGCTGGGCATGGTCGGCGCGGACCTTCTCATCCCACGGTTGACGCAACGCATCATCGACCAGGGGATCTCCGCCGGGAACGTGACGGTGATCTGGACGACGGCGTTGATCATGCTCGGTGCGGCGCTCGTATCCGCGCTGCTTGCTGTCGGCAACAACTACTTGTCCGTACGCGTGGCGCAGAGTTTCGCACACGACGTACGTTCCTCGCTGATGAGGAAATCCCAATCGTTCTCCTTCGCCAATCTCGATGAGCTGAAGACGGGGAATCTGATTACGCGTTCGACGTCCGACGTTCAAATGGCGCAATCCGCCGTCATGATGACGCTGCGCATTCTCACACGCGCGCCGATCTGGGCCCTGGGCGCCACCGTCTTGCTCATCATGACCAGCCCGAAACTTGCGCTGATGATGGCCGCGTTCGTTCCGTTCATCGTGATCTCGGTCGTCCTGTTCGGACGCAAGGTCCAGCCGATGTTCCTGTGGGTCCAACGACGTCTCGACCGCCTGAATACGGTGCTTCAAGAGAACCTGGCCGGCGTGCGTGTCGTGAAGGCGTTCATTCGCGAGCCCCATGAGATCGAGCGATTCGAAGACGCGAACGTCGAATTGATGAATCAGAATATCCGCGTCATGCGGCTGGTTGCGATCCTGCTGCCGACGATGACGTTCGTGTTGAACCTTGCCATCATCGGCGTCATCTGGTACGGCGGCACGGCCACGCTGGCGGGAACGATGACGCCGGGGAAGATTGTCGCGTCGGTCAATTACCTGACGTTCGCGTTGTTCCCGCTGATGATGTTGGCCGGCATGCTGGCGCCGATCGCTGCCGCGGACGCATCGGCCAGCCGAATCCTCGAGGTCCTCGACGCGGAGCCGAAGGTCAAGGAATCCGCGCGATCCCGAGAACTTGTGGAGCCCCGGGGAGCCATCGCCTTCGAGAACGTCTCTTTCGCCTATGGAGAGGACGACGTCGAGCCCGTGCTGAAGGACGTCTCGTTCATCGCGGAGGCCGGCGAAACGATCGCACTGCTCGGCGCGACAGGGTCCGGCAAGTCGACGCTGATTCACCTGATTCCGAGGTTCTACGACGTCACCGGCGGACGGATCACGTTCGACGGGATCGACCTACGCGAATTGGATCTGCATTCGTTGCGTACCCACGTGGGCGTGGCACTCCAGGAAGCGGTGCTGTTCAGCGGTACAATCCGCGAGAACATCGCGTACGGACGAACAGATGCATCGGAAGACGAGATTCGCGCGGCAGCGCGTGCGGCGCAGGCAGCCGAGTTCATCGAGACCTTCCCCGATGCCTACGACACGGTAGTCGGACAGCGCGGAGTCACCCTGTCCGGCGGGCAGCGGCAGCGGATTGCCATCGCGCGCGCACTGCTGGTGAAGCCGAAGGTTCTCATCCTCGATGACTCGACGAGTGCCGTCGACATCGAGACCGAGGTCAAGCTGCAAGACGCTCTGGATCGGCTGATTCAGGCGTCGGAACACACGACCACACGCTTCATCGTCGCGCAACGTATCAGCACGGTACTGCTCGCAGACAAGATTCTCGTTCTCGACAAGGGGCACATCGAGTCTATCGGAACCCATCGGGAGCTGCTCGAGCAAAGCCCGATCTATCGCGAAATCTACGAATCACAGCTGGGAGCACTCCCGCCCCAATTCGGGGAGGCCGAGGGGGTGAACTCACATGTCTAGCGGCGGATCCCCTCGAAGCGACGCTCCCACGCGTCCGAGAAACGTGATGCGCCCCGGGCGCGGACACAGCATGCGGATCGAACGGGCCAAGGACGCCAAAGGAACAACCGTACGGCTGATCAGGTATCTGTTGCCCTACCGCACGACCCTGATCCTTGTGTTCGTGCTGGCGGCCTTGGGTACAGCGGCCTCGTTGCTTGGGCCATACCTGATGGGGCGCGCTATTGACGCGGTCGCAATGCGGGCGCCGCTGTCCTCGCTGCTTCGGATGATCGCACTCATGTTCGCGTCGTACGTGGTGACCTGGGGCGCGACAACGGGACAGGGTGTGATGATTGCCAGCATTGCACAGCGTGCGATGCGCACGTTGCGTGGCAAGCTGTTCTCGCACATCCAACAACTGTCGCTCGCCTTCCACGACGGCCGCACGTCCGGCGAACTGATGAGCCGCCTGACCAACGACATGGACGCCATCAGCCGCGTCTTGAGTCAGAACATCACGCAGTTGTTCTCGGGCCTGCTGACCCTGGTTGGCATTCTCGTCGTGATGTTCGTCCTAAATCCATGGCTCGCGTTGGCATCGATGATCTTCCTGCCGCTGATGATGGGCTTGGTCGCAATGGTGGGACGGAAGACACGCACTGCATTCCGCAGTTATCAGATGAACCTTGGCGTTCTGAATGGAACACTCGAGGAGACGTACAGCGGACAGCGTGTCGTAATGGCATTCGGACAGGAAGAACGCGCACTGGAGAAGTTCGACGCCGCCAACGCGTCCGTCCGCACTGTGGGCATCCGCGCAATGAGCCTTGCACTGCTGGTGATGCCGATGATGGGAGTACTGTCCAACGCCAACATCGCCGTCGTCGCAGGGCTCGGGGGCTGGTTGACGATCAAGGGACTCGCCAGTATCGGTCTCATCGCGACGTTCGTGACGTATTCGCGCAGGTTCGCGCAGCCGCTACGTCAGCTTGGCGATCTGTACAACCAGATTCAGGCAGCTCTCGCCGGAGCAGAGCGGATCTTCAACGTGCTCGACACCTCTCCCGACCTTGAGGACGTTAAAGGCGCGCAGGATCTCGATCAGATCCGCGGCGACGTAACCTTTGAAGGCGTCGATTTCTCTTACGTCCCCGGGGTTCCCGTACTCAAACATGTCGACCTTCACGCCGACGCCGGGCAAATCGTGGCGCTGGTGGGACCCACGGGCGCGGGCAAGACAACCATTGTCAATCTTCTCACTCGGTTCTATGACATCGACGCGGGCACGATTCGCATCGACAGCGCCGACATTCGCGCCGTGAAGAAGGAATCATTGCGCCGTCAACTCGGTATCGTGCTTCAGCAATCGTTCCTGTTTGCGGAGTCGGTGCGGGAAAACATCCGCTACGGCCGCTTGGATGCGTCGGACGAAGAGGTGGAGGCGGCTGCACAGTTGGCCAACGCAGATGGCTTCATCCGTCGGCTGCCCCACGGTTACGAGACCGAGCTTTCCGAGCGCGGCGCCAATCTGTCGGAAGGTCAACGACAGCTGATCGCCATCGCGCGCGCGATTCTTGCCGATCCGAGGATTCTCATTCTCGACGAGGCAACCAGCTCGGTAGACACACGAACGGAAATCCAGATCCAACGCGCGTTGCTCGAACTCATGCGCGGACGGACGAGCTTCGTGATCGCCCATCGTCTATCTACGATTCGCAACGCGGATAAGATCGTCGTCATCGAGGACGGACAGATCGTCGAGCAGGGACATCACGAAGAACTGCTTGCACTTGAGGGGGCGTACCATCGCCTGTACCAAAGCCAGTTCCGCGGTCAAGAAGCAGCAAAGGTCGAAGGAGATACCACATGACGAAGGGGTTGTGCAGGTAGGCTCTCCGGCAGATCAAGGCAGGAAGTGGGACGATCCGGAATTCGTTCTTCTCCATGGGATCCTCACGCTGCCCGTCTAGGATGGGCTCCGGATCAAAGAAGGCAGAAGGAGAAATCATGAAACGAACGCTTGGACTTCTGGCAGGACTTGTACTCGCAGGCATCGGCATCGTTGGCTATGCCCAGGCGGACCTCGACGTCTTCCCTGTAGGAGAGACGGCAATGCTCTACAACATGACGGCTGAGGATATGAGCGAACCCCAAACGCTCGAGCTTTCGGTCATTGTGTACGACGACGACCGCTACACGATCCGCATGGTTACTGAGCAAACGGGCACGGAAGACGAACTCGGCACGGGATTCGGCTTCATCTTCGGAGCAGCCCAGGTGTCGTCCGGAGGCGGCCACGATGCAGACTTTTCGTCGTTGGATGCCCTCATGGACCAACGCAACCGATTACAGGAAGGACAAGACTACCTTCTTCCCGGCGGCGGATCGTTCGAGAACATCGAAGGGGTAACGATCGCCGGCGTCTTCTGTCTGCAAGGAACGCTTCTGGACGAAGATGACGAGACTGCGCGCATGACGATCGCGTTCGCTCTGTCGCATCCGGTGTATATCTCGCCGCTCATCGTCGCCGAGGAATTCCAGGACGGCGCGTGGGTGGAGACGTTCCGTCTGGAGCTCATCGAGTATACGTTCGTCGAAAGCGAGGGCTAGCGATGCCTCTCTTGCACCTCAAGAACATCACCAAGGAGTACCAGCTCGGAAAGACGACGGTTCGGGCGCTCCGCGGATTGGATCTTGATATCCAGCAGGGAGAGGTGGTGGCCATCATGGGGCCCTCGGGCTCCGGGAAATCCACGTTGATGCACATTCTCGGCGCCTTGGATGTTCCCACCGGCGGAGAAGCCTGGATCGACGGCAGCGATCTCCTGTCGCTCAAGGAGCAGCAGCTCGTCACGCTCCGCGGCCGGCGGATCGGTTTCGTCTTCCAGACCTTCAACCTGATCCAGACGCTCAGTGCCCAGAAGAACGTGGAGTTGCCGATGATCTTCCAGGGAATCGGACGACGGGAGCGCGCGCAGCGGGCGCACGCATTGCTGGAAGGTGTCGGCTTGTCTGAGCGTGTTCATCACAAGCCCAATGAGCTCTCGGGCGGTGAACGGCAGCGCGTCGCGGTCGCACGGGCGCTGGCCAACGACCCCGAGATCATCCTTGCGGACGAACCGACAGGAAACCTCGACACCGAGAGCGGGGAATCGATTCTCGGGCTGTTGAAGGACCTCAGCGTCAAGGACGGGAAGACCGTGATTCTGGTAACGCACGATCCGGAGGCCGCGGCGATCGCCAACCGCACGATCAGCCTCCGAGACGGGTGTGTGGCGAACGAAGCTCGCCATACCGCTGCTCCGGCCGCCGGGGCGTCGAGCGCGAACGCGGGCGCGTCCGGCCAAGGAGGGGATTCCCATGCGTAAGTTCATGGATTTCTTCCAGCTCGCCGGGCAATCGATTCTCCACCGAAGGATGCGCAGCTGGCTGACCGTCATCGGCGTGTTCATCGGAATCACCGCAGTGGTCGCCCTGCTGTCGATCGGTTTCGGATTGGAGCGCACGGTGACCGATCAGGTTACGGGCGTGTTCGGCTACGACACGTTCGTCGTCGCCGGCGGCGATATGTTCGGCAGCGGTCCGCACAGTGAGCCTGAGCAATATGCGCTCGACATTGACCTGCTCCGTTCGATCGACGGGGTAAAGACCGTAGCTGCACTGCGCGAGCGCAACGGATTCATCCAAGCCCCCCCGGATGAGAACGGGGTGACCCCGCCGGGCGCCTTCATGCCCATTGTCGGTCTGTCCTCTGAATTGCTGACCGACTTCGAGGCATTCACCGGAGAGCTGAAGGCCTTGCCCGGCGGACGGCTGTTCGACCCCGGCGAATCGAACGTCATGATGCTCGACCAGGAGATTGCCGAACGGCTCGGCGTCAATGTCGGCGATCTCGTTTACGTCGCAGGAGACGGAGAGGGGCTCGACTTGGAGGTCGTCGGCATCATGGCTCCAGAGGAAGACACGTCCGAAGACGAGCCCGACGAGGGATTCGGGATGTCGTTCAGCTCGGGATCCGACGGTGACACGATCTACGTGCCGTTTGACACCATGGACCTGTTGTGGGATGAGGAACCCGACGTGCTCGTCACCCTCGTTCGCACGCAGGAAGGCTACGATGTCGACGACGTCGCCGATGCCGCCGAGGAAGCGCTTAACGAGCGCGGCTCCGATGTCTCAACGATTACGGCGACCGACATCAGTGCGTTCATTGAGGACTTCATGACGACGATCAGCGCGTTCCTTGCCGGCATCGCCGGCATCAGCCTGCTGGTCGGCGGCGTCGGCGTGATGAACACCATGTTCACGTCCGTCTTGGAACGAACCAAGGAGATTGGCGTGATGAAGGCGGTGGGCGCGAAGAACAGCCACATCTTGACCATCTTCCTGATCGAGTCCGGACTGATGGGCTTTGTCGGCGGCCTGGTCGGCACCGTTTTGGGCCTCGGCCTCGATCTGCTCGCCTCACGCGTGTTGGAACGCGTGTTCGACTTCCCGCTGGCTGTCGTGGTCAACCCGGGGCTGATTGCCTGGACGTTGATCGGTTCATTTGGACTGGGCGCACTGGCGGGCATTTGGCCTGCGTGGCGCGCATCACGGCTGCAGGTCGTCGACGCGCTACGCTACGAGTAGCACGATCCGGCGGGCCGGGATGCGTGTAGGATCCCGGCCCGTCAGTCCTTCGCCGTACATCCCTCTGGCAGTGTGAGACAGGGATACGATCCCGTCGAAAACGGCGCGACACCGTTGCCGTCCGCCTCGGTCCGTTCGGGAATGACATTGTCGAATCCCGTGAGGTGATCTTCCTCAGGCGGACACATCCCCACCATGCTTTCACACTCGTCGTCATCGAACCAGATTCCGTACCCGATGTTGCGTACGATGGCGTTGCCTCGAAGCTCGATCCACGAGCGCACGTCCATCAGGATGCCGATGGAGTTTTCCGACAAGACACAGTCAACAAATTGGGCCGATGCACTGCCGACCGTTTGCACTCCCGCGCCGATGTGATTGCGCACCGTACAGCCAGTGATCGTCGCGTCCACGCCATTCGTCTGCTCCCGGCGAAGGTGGAAGGTACGGCCCACCGTCCCGGATGCGACCCACCCCGTGTCGTCGAGCACGATGCCGGAGCCCTGGGTATTTCCTGAAATGATGCAGTTCGAGGCTGTCAATCGACCGTACGATCGGACGGAGATCCCGACGGTCTCATTCTCTTGAATCGTGCAGTCGACAACATCGGCAATCGGGAGAAAGGCTCGTCCGGTGAACGCTTCGAGATCCAGCGCTTCATCGGAGAGCGGATCGAGGGAGTCGAGAAGAATCCCGCCGCCGCCATTTCCTGAGACCATCGAGTTGCGGACGGTCAGCTGGGCATTCACACTGACGAGGATGCCCCCGGAGTAGAGCTCTCCTTCAAACGTTGATAGGAAGGGGGCTAGGCCGTTGTCCTCGATCGAGCAACCGATCACCTCGCCGTTCGACTGACCTGTGGCAATCAGGCCCGCTCCTCCGTTGGACGTGAGACTGGAGGACTGAACGCGGAATGTCGAGGTTCCTGCCGCAACCAGGCCGGCACCAGGGGCGCCGTCCAGCGTACAGGAGGCCAGCGCAAGCGACGCATCGTCCGCAACGAAAACGTGGTGTAAATTCCCGCCGCTCCACTGCGTCGCACACACGAGAACGTCCGACGAGCCGAAGACATAGAGTCCGACGTTCGCGGCATCGTGAATGGAGCAGTCTCGAATGTCGCCGCAAGCGCCCACAAGGGTCAGCCCCTCGAGGCTCGCGCCAATGTCGCACCTGTGGATTTCGAAGTCTGCATCGGACACGAGGACCGATTCCTCACGCGCGCCGGAGAACGTGCAGTCGAGAAGATCGAGCCGGCGCGCTCCCTGGACAGACAGGTCCTTGTGATTCCCTTCGAAGCGACATCCTTCAATCCAGGCCGTGCTCTCGCCCGTCGTCTGGAGAGCAATGCCGCCGATTGTCGCGAAGACGCTGTCGCGAACGGTCAGAACCCCGGTGCCTTGGATCGCGATTGCGGGTTCATTGTTGATGCCTCCTTCGCCACTCACGAGGACGTCCTGCAATGTCAGCGAGCCGTAGGCCGTAATCGGATTCATCGCTTCCACTCGAAGCATCATCGACTGAAGCACGACGCTCTCCGCCGACGACAACAGCGAAAGGGTGACGGAAGCCTGATCCTCAGGATGCAACTCGGTCTCACTCACTCCCTGGCCCAGAATCGTCACCGACTTCCAAACGGTAACCCCACCTACATGCGTTGCAGAATCCAAGCACACCGTGCCGCCCTCCGGCGCTGCATCGACAGCTTCCTGGAGTGTTGCATACTGCTGAGGCACGTAGACAACGCGGGATGTGGTCTGTACGGCCAGCGGCGTTCGCAGTGCGGGATCGGCAAACCCGCCTAGATCCGCACCGTTGTTCTCGAACGTGTTCCCCGATCCCTCGAGCGTGGCCGACAGGGTGGCCTCAATGCCCAAGTAGCCGTTGTCTTGGAATGTGCAGCCGTTCACAACCACGAGGCCCGGTCCCAAGGCGTTCAGTCCGTTCCGCTCGCATCCTTCGATAACGACGCCGTGGCAATCGAGGGACGAAGCGGCCGTGTGAAGAATCCCGTCCGGTAGGTATCCGCGGCCTCCGCGAATCGTCACGCCCTCGAAGCGTACGGAGTCCGTTGCAGCTCCACCCGAGATCATCACCACGGGTCCGATGAGGCCTTCCAGGACGACGTCCTCCGGATGTTCGCAATCCCCTAGCAGATAAGCACTTCCGGTGATCTGCAGATTCTCCCGATGAACGCCGGGAAGCAAGTGGATGATCGTTCCGTCCTCGGCCGCGCGTAAGGCGGCCTGGATCGACGCTCCGGGTTCAACCTCGATGATGTCTCCGAATACCGGGCCGGCGAAGAAACCGACGGCCAAGAGAAGGCAAAGCCATCGCGAAATGTCCATCGGACGGGGATTGAGCTGAGCCATCGTTCCTCCTTTGAGGGCGCAGAAGATCACGGCACCCAGCGTAACCTAGGGGAAACGGTTCGGCAAGCATATCTTGCGTGTGGATAGACGCCCGAGGATGTGCGATTGGAAGCGCGCCTGTGGGCCGATCAGGCTAACTTTCCTGCGTTTCGCCCAGCCGGGAGGCCAGGTTGTAGGCGCGGACGATCGTCCACCATCCGGGGACGTACGCCGCTTCGCACGGCTTCTCGTAGGCCGCAAGCAGGAACGCGTAGGCGCGCAGAAGATCCGCATTGGCGTCATCCAAACGGCGTTGCGACAGCCCGGCCAGCGTCGCCGACAGCGCAAGATCGAGGAATGTCGCAACGTTGCGCGCGGAGGCGACGACACGGACGTGTGCCGCGGTCGCAAGCGTCGCTGTCTCGAGACGCGGCCGCAGATCGTCCAGGTTCATCAGCAGGCCGACAAGCGTATCTCCCTCGTCCGCTAGACGAACGAAGTGCTGCCCCTGGCTTCCTTCCAACAGGTTGACCAACTGCTGCGCATGAAGCCTGAAGTCCGCTAGAGTGGGCGAATTGGCCGCGATGGTCGCCAGCGTCAGACTCATCCGGATGTCGTGGGTGAAAGAGATCAGCCGGTCCTCCATCGTCGTCTCTTGCCCTGAGGCGGCCACCACGACGAGTCCAAGAAGAACCGCCGCGATCGTCCCGATCATCCGATTCATGTCGACCTCCCTCTGCTTCATGATCTCACCTTCCCCCTTCGAGAACGTCAATCATTCGTCGGTCATTTCCTCGTCAACAACGCGCGACACCATGCGGTAGCCGAAACCTGGAACCGTCTCGATGACATAACGGCCGTTCGGATGAACGGATTTCAGCCGTCGGCGAACGAGATAGACGTACTGCTTGACGTCCTTGGCGTCGGCGTATCCGGATGATGGCCAGACGCCTTCGACGATCTCCCGGTCCGAAAACACACGGTCCGGCGCTTGAGCAAGGAAGGCGAGCAACGCGTATTGCTTGGGCGTCAGGCGAACGGGGTGTCCCTTGTAGGTGACGCGCCGCGTCTTCGCGTCGATCTCCAAGTCGCCGACGGTTCGGACACTCATCGTCTCATCGGCCTGCTGGGTAGCGGGCCGGTTCGGGCCCGCCCAGAGCCAGACCCCGCTGAGCCAGGAAAGCAGCGCCAACAAGACGAGGTCGATGCCGAGTCCGATGGCGCCTGCCCACAGCGCGATGATGCGCAACTCCTGCGCGACACTGGATGCATCCACGCCGATGCGTACGTACGCATCGGGCAGGTCGGATTCGTCCGTCACCGGTACGAGCACGTCCAGAATCGATGCGCCCTCGAATCGCGTGTCTTGAATCCCGGAAACGGCGTCAGGACTCACGGATTCGAGATCGAGGGTCATCAACGATTCCGCGCGCTCATCCAGCAGCAGTTCGCCGTTCCACACGATCTGGACGTACTGGACGCTTCCGACCAGCATGAAGCGCGCCGCGGATTGCAGCATCGCCGGTTGCAGCGGATCGAACCACGGAGCGGCCGACGCGGCGAACGACTCGACGTAGGTTAGGCTTCGCTCGCGAAACGATGCATCGAGCAGCGAGTGCACCTTCTGGACTGCCAGCGACGAACTCACTGCCGTTAGCAGCAAGACCACGCCTGCGGTAATCAGCCATCTTCGATGGGGCGTCCACCAACCCTTGGATGTCACGTCTCAAGAGTAGGTGCACGGCAGGAGGGGGGCAAGGTCATCAACGCGCGTTGACCGTGCGTTGACCCGCCTTCGGTTCCTCCTTGGTTGCTCGATATCTACCGTTCATTCCGTCCGACGGCTCATGGGAGCCGACGGGAAAGGAGATCCGATGAGAAAGATTCGATGGAGGCTGCCCGTGATCGTCATGACCTTGGTCGCACTCACCCTGGCCGGTGCGCCGATGGGCGTCGCCGACGAGGCGTCGCCCGAAGAGGCGTCTCAACCGTTCGCGGCCATGCTGGAAAACCTGTCCGACATCCTCGTACGGCTGGAAGGCGAGTTGAGCGCACTGGAGGCACCCCGCGCCGAACGGGTGGAGCAGGGCGTGGAGGAGATGGTCGAGCTTATCGACGACCTGCTCCAGGAGTTGGAGGGGGCACCGGAAGAGGCATCCGATGACGTCGGGCGGAAAGTCTCGCGACTTCGCGTCATGCTCCACCGGCTCGTTTCGGCTCTGGAGTCGGTAATCGACGCCTCGACGCCCGCACAGCCGAGTGCACGCGAAGCGTTGAACGATCTCCGGATCTGGGTCGACGGATACCTCGACGGACTGACCGCGGGCATGGACACCAGAACGGCCGAACGGATCGAGACCATGACCCATGAGATGGTGCGCAACCTTGCAACACGTCTTGCGAACGTGATGGAACGCGCGCAGCAGAACGCTCCGGCGGACACCCGGCTCGAAGCACTCACGAACCATCTGAAGGATTTGGTTCAGCGGATGGAGCGGCTCCTTCGCCGTCGTGCCGTACAGACCGAAGACACCACCTAGCTGAACCGTGCCGCGGGTCCGGCCGGAAGCCGGGCCCGCCGGGGTCCGATTTTGCATGCTCCTGTCAGAAGTAGCGGATGCGCGGGTCCAGCACCAAGAGGATCATGTCGGAGATGAATGTGCCCATGACCAAAAGGATTCCATAGAGCAGGAGAATGGCCGTGACGACGGGTTGATCCTGACGCGTGAGCGCATCGATGAACGTCTGCCCGAACGAGGGCAATCCCAAGAAGTGAGCAGCAAGCAACGACCCGGTAATGGTCAGCGTGATCATGTATCCCGACAGACTGACCAATGGATTGAGCGCATTCCGCAGCGCGTGTCGCAGCACAACCGTGACGTGAGAGAGCCCCTTCCCGTAGGCCGTCTGCAGATAGGGAAGGGAGAACGTCTCCAGCAGGCTGACGCGAAGGTGTTGGACGACGGCCGCGAACACGGGCGCGCCGACAATGATCCACACCGGTACCAAATGCCAGACCGTGCTCAGCGTCTTGGCCAGGCTTGCCGGCTCGTTCCAGTACTGGTAGCCAACGAGTCCCCACACGCCGCCGGCCACAATCAGGGGATCCACGAATTTGTAGATGAAGAAGATGAACAGCATGCCGAGCAGCTGCGGAGGAGACGAGGCGATCCCGTAGCTCAGCGTCAGCAGCGCGTAGTCCGTCAGCTTGTGGTACCGGACGGCCGACAACATGCCGGCGGGCACGCCGAGAATCCATGCCCACGCAACGGATGACAGCATGATGACCAACGTCCAGGCAAGCCCGCTTTGCGGTCCGAAGATGATCGCATTCACCGGGGCATTCTCCTGAAAGGAGTACCCGAAGTCGCCGTGCACGATCACGCCTTCGAACCAATACCAGAACTGCACAATCCACGGTTTGTCGAGACCCCGCAACGCGCGCAAGTGGCTCATCGCGTCGTCGATATCGGCGCGAGTGAGCCTGGTAGGGGCCGTAGCCAATCGCAGCCTGTAGGCCGTGTAGTAATCGCCCGGATAGATGGCCACGATCCCGTACGACAGCAGCGCTACGAAGAAAAGGGCCGGCAAGATACCCACAAGACGAAGGACCAGATACTTGGCCATGGAGTGAATCCTCCGACGTTCAGTGATCGATCCGGGACAGCATACATGCATCCTGTGCACAAACCATCTCGCCTGCGTCTCTCACCTTCGCTGAAACACATCGGATCTCGATCCATCGATCGTGTCTACGTGATCACGAGATCTGTCTACAGGTCGGGAATGCCGTCTCGATCGAGGTCGGGCACCGCGGCCAGGCCCCCCAAAGAGGTTTCCTTGTACCGGCTGCGCAGGTCGAGGCCGGTTTGATGCATGACCTCCAACGTAGCGTCGAAGCTGACGCGATCGCGACCGCCGGACAGCATGGCCAGGTTGGCGGCGTTCAACGCCGACGCCGCGCCGGCGGCGTTGCGCTCGATACACGGGATCTGCACGAGTCCGGCAACGGGGTCGCACGTGAGCCCGAGGAAGTGCTCCAGTGCGGTCTCCGCCGCACGATCGATCTGATCCGCTACGCTCCCGCCGAGCAAGTAGCAGACCGCAGCCGCGGCCATGGCACTGGCCACGCCGATCTCTCCTTGACACCCGACCAATGCACCGGCAATGGACGCCTTGGCAATCGCCAATCCGCCGACAACGCCGGCAACCCACAACGCCTCGACGATGTCCTCGTCCGAAAGACCTTGCGATTCCTGCATCACGCGCAAGCAGGCCGGGACGACGCCGGCCGCTCCACACGTGGGCGCGGTCACAACAGCGCCGCCGTCCGCGTTCTCCTCGGCCGCCGCGATGGCGTAGACCGACGCGCGTGTGCTTTCCGCGGAGATCACGGTTGCGTGGTTCCGTTCACGCCACCGTACCCACAGGTCGTGAGCCCTTCGCTCGACGCCGAGCGAGCCCGGCAGAGGGCCGCGTGTCTCCAGTCCTCGTTCGATCGCTCGTCGCATCAGCCCCCAGATCGTGTGGAGATAATCGAGGAGCTCGGCCCGGGCGTGACCGTAGGCGGACTGCTCCATCTCCGCGGCGTATTCGACAAGGGATCGACCGCTGGACGTACAAAATCGGACGATCTCACGCGCGGATGTCCGCCGTGCTTCAACGGCATTCTCGATCCGGCCGAGGTTCGCCGCCTCCACCACGAGGCCTCCTCCGACGGAGCAGAAGACTGTCGAGCGCCGAATCCGCCCCGTTCGATCGTGCAACGCAAACCTCAACGTGTTGGGATGTGGCTCCGGAGGCGTCTTCGTGTCAAAGGCAATGTCGGAACCGGGCCGGAATACCAGTCCGAAACCCGGAAACAAGATCACGCCGGTGGCCTCGATTTCCTCGTAGACGGACTGCATGGACCGGTCGACGAAGTCCTCGGGGCCATATCCGCAAAGCCCGGCGACCAGGGCAAGATCGGTGAGGTGTCCCTTCCCCGTGTGCGCGAGGCTTCCGTACAACGTCACCGAGATGCGATCACCGGGTTCATGTTCAGGTTCGGCCAGCAGGCGCTCGCGAAACGCCCGTCCCGCCCGCATCGGTCCGAGGGTATGAGACGAACTCGGCCCCACCGCGGGCTTCAGCACGTCCAGTACGCTCGGGAGGACGAGCGGGCCGCTTACCATGTCTTGATCCATGCTCTTGAGGTCTCCCGCACCGTGAAGCCCACCGACTGGTAGAGCGCACCCGCTGGGGCTTCATACCAGGAGACGTAAGCCTCCAGTGCCCCCAGTCGGGCGAGGCGAGCAAGCGCCTCGGTCATCACGGCCTTTCCGAGTCCCTTTCGCTGATACGGCGTGGCTGTTCCGTCCAGCACGAAGACGCCGGTTCGCGTGACGTCGTCGAAGAAACAGACGGCGAAGGAAGCGATGTCTCCGTTCTCGGCGACAGCCACTACGTCGAGATCGCGCCGGTAGAGGGGCGCTCGCTGAACGTTGCGGTACCACGCCCCCGTCGGATCGGCGCCGTCGTCCGGCTCCCCGGGATGAAACGATCGCCAGGAGGCGAGGCTCCGCGTCGGCAACTCGTCGAGGTCGCCCATCGAGCGGACAACGTACCCATCCGGAGGTGGTACGGGATCCGGAGTTGCTGTCAGGGAGAGCCCGCCGTGCGACTCGATGGCGTGTGCGCTCTCATGCCGATCGTAGCCCCTCATCTGCAGCAGTTGCTGGAGTTCCACGTCCTGGTCGTCGGCCCAGATGTAGATGACTTCGCGGCCGTCGCGCGCGCGGGCTCTCAGATGATCTTCGGCATGAGACAACATTTCGGTCGCAAGGCCGTCGGACCATGCCTCTGGATCGATCAGCGGATGACACACGCCTGGATCCCCATGGATGAGTATGGAGATTGTCGCTCCACCGGCGTCTTCCCAGTACACCAGATCATCGGGGGTGCGTTCGACGACGTTCTCCAGCCAATGCCAACGCCAGTAGTCGAAGGTGCCGACATGCCAGAAGCCGCTGGGAACCGGATGTTGTGCAGTGAGCCGTCGAAAGAAACCGCGAAGGCGCCAGTAGTCGCCCGGCCCGGCGTACGTTCTCATTCGATGACTCATGTCCACTCTCTCTTTTCACCGCCGCTCGATCGTCGGCGCTCTCGCGTCACTGGCGCGCATCCGTCTGCACATCATACCCTCCCATCATCTTGCCGGCTTCGTTCGATCCACGGTACGATGCCAGGGTTTCGTTCGGCGCAGTCGCCCGGCGGCGCCATTCCCAGGAGGTCGCCCATGACGACAACATATCGCCCATTTATCCGAACCCTCCTCGTGATCCTCGGCGCTCTCGTTCTTGCGCCCAATGGCATGGCGCCGGGACAAGAGGCAGTGACGCTGGATCCCATCACGGACATGAGCGTCCGTCGTGCCGTCGTGAGCGTCTTGACGTCGTTCCCGGAGGAGGCCGTCACCGCCATCGCCTTCCTTCCGGATGAATCGTTGCTGGTGTGCGGAACCGGTGCGGGTCGCGTGGTGACGTTGGCACTCGACGACGGGCGTCTCGTCGACGAGATCGGCGGACATGCCGCCGCCGTCACCAGCATCAGCGTGTCGCCTGATGGGCAGTGGTTGGCGTCCTCCGGCGAGGACGGTTGGGTTTCACGTAGCCAGCCTCGTCGCTGAGGAAGATTCATTCTCTCTGCGCCACGAGGGCGTGGTCCATGAGGTCGAGTTCTCTCCCAAGGGAACGTACCTTGCCGCTGTCGGCGATTTCCAGGACATCCGATGGTGGACGACAGCGACGTGGGAGGAAATGTCTCCCATCCAGGGACATACCGGACCGGTTCGCGCTTGCGTTTTCGCCAGCGGAGGATCTGCTGGTGACGGGCGCCGGAGATTCCGATCCGTCAATCCGGCTTTGGAAAGTCGCCACAGGTACCGAGCTTCAGCACGACCTCTATGAGGGAACGGTGTACGACATCGAGTACTCTCCGCGCGCCCGCGACCGGCACGCGACGATCTCCGGGGACTCAACGAACGATCTGGCTGTGGGAGGTCGATCGCGGCGAGTTTCTCCACGTCGTCGGACGCTTCGAGCAGGCGGTCAATGATGCGGCCTACGCAAGTCTCGGAAACGCGCTGGTTGCCGTATCGGAAGACGGGACCTTGTTCTTTACGACAATGCCCTCTTGGACGGAGAAACGACGCTTGTCGTTCGATGAGGAACTGCTGGCCGTGGCGTATGCGCCGTCGCGACGGTAATATCGCCTTCAGCGATGCCGCGGGCAACGTCTACCTTCTGACCGTTCCCTCGGAAGCGGCACAGTGAACCCGAATCGTGACACGAAACACCCACAGGAGAGGACGTGAACAGATATGCTGAAGCTCGTACCGATGACGGACGAAATCTTCGATTCGTGGTTCGCCGCGTCGGTAGACCGTCAGGCCGAGGACCGCGCGCAGATCTCGGGGCGACCGGTCTCCGTGGAACGCACGGCATTGAATGAGATGGTTCCTCTGCTGTTGCCCGACGGTGCGGAAACGCCGGGACATGCGTTTTGGGTGGCGCAAAGCCCGTCGAACGATCTCGTCGGCGGACTGTGGCTCGGCCCGGGTCCCGGGATGTCCGAGGACGAGCGGTTCTTGTTCGACATCTACGTCGAGCCGGAGCATCGCGGGCGCGGGGTGGGCCGATGGATGCTCGAAACGGCGCTCAAGCGAACTCGCGAGCAGGGGTTCACGCGCGTTGCGCTTCACGTTCTGCGCGACAACGTGCCGGCGTTGTCCCTATACCGTTCTCTCGGCTTCCAATCCCCGGATGATTCGGGGGGAGCCCACGGCATCACGATGACGCGCTCGTTGACGGCGTAGTGCATCGATGAAGCCATCATCCTCTGACGCCGCGCGGAATTTCCGTCTTGCACGCCTTCTCCGCAAGCCGCGAACCTCACACGATGATCGATATCCTGTCACACGCTCTCCACAACTGAAACGTACGATGCCGAAATCAATCGAGGCGACGTTTGGCGACCTCGCCGGTTTCGTTGAAGGAGCAATGATGAGAGCACGATCCGTTGGATGGGTCTTCGCGTTGTTGATTGCGTCGTTCTCGGTAGGCGCGAGCGCCTGCAACTTCTATTTCAGCTACGACGCAATCTCCGCGTCGATCGGCACTGTGGGAGAGATTGGTATTCGTGTCGAGAAGACACATAACAAGTGCACGTTGACGTCCATGGACGAGTACCTGATCGAAGGCGAGGGCGTCCAGATCCTCGGCGAGACCGAATGGGAAGAGGTCGGAGCCGATGTGTACGAGAAGTGGATTCAGGTCTCGCTGTCCGAGACGGGCGACGGATTGATCAGGATCTCCAAGGATTGCACGAAGGAAGGATATCAGGAGGAGATTCTTCCGATCACGGGTCTGACCCCGAACAGCGAGGATGCCGTCTGGACGCTCGCCTGGTCGGGCACCTATCCGTTCGAAGTGTCCGGGACCGTGACCAGCGTTGTCGGGCAACCCGCTGTGGACGATTCCCAGCTCTCCGTCGCCGGCCTGACGGTCAACATCCCTGAGGGCATCGAACTTCCAGAGGATCTTCCGGCATCAGTGCGGTTGTTCACAGAAACCACCGATGCTGGCCTCTCCGCCGTTCTTCTCGTCGGAGACGGGCTGTTCCTGCGGTTCGATCACCTCCTGTAATCGATGACATCGACCATCCGTCGGATCGGTATTTGGGTCGTGGTTGTCCTTCTCGCCGGCGTTTCGCTTGCAGGCCTCGCTCAGGGATTCGGCACCCCGTCCGCTTCGTTTGGGGAGGAGGACGCCGACCGAACGTTCACCACCCCGGGCACGTCCGAAACAAGCGAAGACTCAAGGCCGGTCTACTTCTTGCACGATCAGCTGACCAAACTGTTGCTGATCGTAGGATTCAGCCTGGCGGGGATCCTCATCGTCATCACGCGGCGATTCGCGCTTCGTAGGTGGCTGTTGCTCGCGTCCGTCGTCGTCCTCGGGTTCGTCATCGGCGGATTGCTGTGTCCGCTATCCGCCGTGCAGAACGTCATCTTGAAGGCATCGACTGCCTACCTGTTGATGTTTCTCGTGCCGACAATCATCGCTTTGTTCGCCGGAAGGCTCTTCTGCGGGTACGTCTGCCCGTTCGGCGCATTGCAGGAGTTGCTCCACATCCGCAAGTGGCGCGTGACGATTCCCGCCCGTTGGATGCGGATGCTTCGATTCGTTCCGTACGTTCTGTTGGCCTATTTGGCCGCCCGCGCCGTGATCTCCGGCGTGTCGACGTGGGACGGACTCACTCCGTTCAAGGCATTCTTCACCTGGGGCGGAACCCCGTTGGCGTTGGCCGTGAGCGGACTGTTCGTCGTCCTCTCGGTGGTGATCTTCCGGCCGTTCTGTACGCTCTTCTGCCCGCTCGGGGCATGGCTCGCATTGGTCTCGCGGGTCAGTCCGGTTCGCATACGCGACGACGGCGCATGCGTTTCGTGCTCGCAGTGCGACGCGGTGTGCCCTTCCGGGGCGATCACCTGCGGAACCACTCGACCCGACGCGTGCCTGCTGTGCGGGGAGTGCATTCGAAGATGTCCGACCCGCGCGCTCAGCCTCCGCCGAAGGACGAAGGATTAGCGCACCGTTTCTCGTCACGTAGCGATTCACCCTCTTCAGGCGGAGCAAACCGCCCAAATCACGTTGACTACGCATCTTCTGTAATCCGCGTCACAGACGATTGGCCCCTGAAAACGGACAATGGGGGTGGAATTCCAGTGAGCGAAAAGCAAGGAGACGTCATCGTGAGAACGCAACTACGCCGTCACGGGTGCTGGGCTGTGCTGCTGATCCTCGCCGCCTGCAGCCTCTTGGCTTACGGGCAGGATGCAGACATGCAGGTCACACGGGCTTTTTCCACTGCACATGCGGTTCCCGGATCGACCTTTCAGGTCGCGCTTCGCATCAAGGCGAACGCCGATCTTCAGGGCGTGGGAATCCGTGAGGAGCTTCCCCTTCGTTGGACCATCCAGCCGGTCGAAAACGCCGGGGCGGCGTTCAAACGCTCTGAAGCCGAATGGGTCTTCAGCGAGACCCTCGAAGCGGGCGACTCCCTCTACATCGTCTACGAAGTCACGGTCCCCGAGGCAGGTGAGTTGCTGAGCGATCCGCTTCCTCAATGTTTCTCGATTCATGGAACGTACCAAGCTACGGTTCCCGGTTTCGAGACGGCCATCGAAGGAGAGTCCGAGATCGAGATCGTCTCTTGTCTCCCGATCGGCACCGCCGTCGCTCACTTGATTCCGGAGTCCGCCGATGCGCCGGATACGATCGACCTTCGTCTTTCTCGACTGATTCAGCAGGAACAACTGGAGCGTGCGCTCGAACTCTGGCAGGCGGACCTTCCGGTGCCCGGCACGGGAGGCGAGCTTCTTGATCTGGCAACAGTCAATCACTTGGCGGCGCAATACGAGACGTGCACGCCGGCAGACGAGGCATTGCCTCTGAGCATCGATCCTGAGTTGCAGGCCGTTCGTGTGCTCGAAACGAACCTGCCCTGCGACAGCGTCCTGCTTCCGGAAGGTTGCCTGGACCCTGGGACGTCCGCACGCGTGGTCACGGTCACTGTGCAGATCACGCCGTCCTACGATGCGTATGGGGTCGGTCTGAGCGAATGGTTCCCGCCCGCATGGCGCGTCACCCCGATCCGGCACGACGGATTCTGGTATCGTCCCAGTGCGTCGGAATGGGTGTATCCGACACGTGTTCTCGCCGGTCAAACGATCGAGCTGACGTACGAAGTCGAAGTGATCGGGACGGCGATCGATCTGCTCGAGACAGGAATCGGCTGCTGCGGGCAGGAGATGGTCATCTACGGAGAGGCCTCGTCCGCGCTGGAGTGCAGCGTCGCCCAGGTCGGCGGAGAGAGCATTGTGACCGTACAGCGGTGCCTCCCCGTCATCTTGGCCATCTCGCGCTGGGACGTCTTCAACGATCAGCACGACGCCGAGTTGTCGAATCTCATCACGTTCCCGCAGGTGCAGCGTGCAGTCGAGTTTTGGCAGAACTCGTCTCCGGTTCCGCACACCTGTGGCTACACCGTCGGCTATCACGCGCTGAAGACGATCGTCGCCTATTGGCTGGCCGGTCTTCCGATCACGAGCGTTCTCCCGACGTCCGTCCTCCCGGATGCGTGTGAGTCGTCGCCGGCTGCGTGCACGGAGAACGGGTGCACGGACGCATGGTTGTGTGCGACCACGGAAGCGCAAGATCCGGAGGACTTCGTCGGCCTGCCGGATCCGCCGGATGTCTTCGTCGACGGCGGTCCCGATTGCCAACTGACCTGCGCGCGGCCGTCGGTGACGTTGTCGGCAACGACGCAAGGCGGCGTCGAGCCGTTCCAGTTCGAGTGGATCGGCCCGTCCGGCCAGTCACTGGGCGACCGTCGGGATCTGACTGTGACCGATCCCGGTCAGTACACGGTGGTAGCAACCTCCTGCGGAGGCTGCATGGCCACGGACACCGTGACCGTGAGCGGCGACTTCGCAGCGCCTCAGCTTGCTGCTTCGGTCAGTGACGTTTTGACGGGGTATGTAACGCTCGTCGACCTGAAGGTTGCCATCTCCGGCGGAACCGCGCCGTTTGCAATCCAGTGGATCGATCCTCAAGGCGCGCTTCTCGGGACGGACGCGTCCGTCGCGGTATCGCTGCCCGGCGCGTATCAGGTGAACGTCGTCGGCGCCAATGGGTGCTCGTCCGCGGCCACCGTTGTCGTTCAACAAGACATCGAGCCGCCCCTCGTCGAGATCGAGATCCTTCCGTCTCCGCCGCTGACCTTGTCGGTCGAAGGCGGCAACGCAGTCCTGACGTGCGCAACGCCGGAGATACAGTTGACGGGAATCATCTCCGGCGGCAAGGATCCCTACGAACTCGTTTGGATCGGCGGCGACGGCGTCATTGCCGGTGAGGGGGAGACGCTCGTTGTGACGGCTCCGGGGACGTACGAACTGACCGTCACCGGCGCCAATGGGTGCAGGGCATCCGCGACCGCGACAGTGACTCAAGACATCGAAGCCCCGGTTCTATCAACCTCCGTGTCAGACGAGCTGACGTGCGCCGTCGGCAGTGTCTTGATCGTCGCGGAAGCGACGGGCGGTCGTCCTCCGTACGTCTACACGTGGAGCGGTCCTACGGGAGAAGCCGTGGGCACCGAAGCAGAAGTGACCGTTCAGGAGCCCGGCACCTACACCGTGACCGTAACCGGTGCCAATGGGTGCAGTACGTCCGCAACGGTTGAAGTCCTCCAGAACATCGAGCCGCCCACTGTCGCGACATCGGTCAGCGGCGTGCTGACCTGCGATCTGTCCGAGGTTTCGTTGACAGCGTCCGCGTCAGGAGGGCGCGTGCCGTTCGACTACACGTGGACGAACGCTGCAGGGAACGCCGTCGGATGCACGTCTTCGATCGACGTGTCGGCGCCCGGCGTCTACACCGTCACCGTCACCGGCGCCAACGGATGCAGTGCCCAAGCTGAAGTGACTGTGGAACAAGACATCGAGGCCCCCGTTGTGGAAGCGACCGTTGACGGAACGCTCTCGTGCGCGCTTCCCGAAGTCAACCTTCACGTCAACATCGTTGGCGGGCGGGCGCCGCTCGAGATCGAGTGGCGCAACGCGTCGGACGCCGTCGTCGGAACGACCGCCTTGCTTCCGGTCACAACCGCGGGCCGCTATACCGTACGTGTGACCGGCGCCAATGGATGCGCGGATACAGCCAGTGTAACCGTCTTGGAAGACCGCGCGGCACCGATCGTGTCTGTGGAGGCTTCCGGTGATCTGACGTGCAACGTGTCGACCGTCGAGCTTTCGTCGACCGTAACCGGCGGACGCACGCCGTACGTCTACACCTGGCTGGACCCGGCAGGAGACGTAGCGGGAGACGGACCGGCAGTGGACGTCACCGTGCCGGGTACGTATACCCTCACGGTTGCTGGCGCCAACGGATGTGAGGCCACAACGACGGTCACGGTACTCGAGGACATTGCGCCACCGGTCGTGTTGGCAACTGTATCCGGATCGCTGACGTGCGCGGTGACCGAAGTGTCGCTGAACTCCCTCGTGACGGGAGGACGGATGCCGTACGAGTACGCATGGTCGGACTCCGCGGGTACGGTTCTCGGAACTTCCGGATCGTTGGCGGTTCAGGTACCCGGAACATACCTTCTGACGGTCACGGGCGCCAACGGATGCGCCAGCAACGCACAGGTCTTGGTCACGCAAGACATCGAGCCGCCGGTTGTGGCGGCATCGGCATCCGGCGTTCTCACCTGCGACACGACCGAGGTCGCGTTGACGTCGCAGGTTGTCGGCGGACGGACGCCGTACACGTATGTGTGGACCGACCCGGTTGGAGAGACGGTCGGGACGGGCGACTCGGTCAGCGTACGTGCTCCCGGGACCTACGCGGTGACCGTCACCGGCGCCAATGGATGCGCGGCGTTCGCCACCGTGGCTGTGGTACAGGACATCGAACCTCCGACCGTCACAGCAACTGCCTGCGGCATTCTCACGTGCCTCGTCACCGAGGTCTGCGTGACGTCTTCCGTATCGGACGCGCAAACCCCAAGTTACGTGTGGACGGACGCCATGGGCACGATGATCGGCAGCGTTTCCAGCATCACGGTATCGGAGCCCGGAGCCTATACGGTGACGGTCACCAATGCCAACGGGTGCAGCGGATGTGCCACGGCCGTTGTGTCACAAGACCTCTCGTCTCCGGAGATCGCCGTAACGGTGTCGGGAACTCTGACGTGCGCAAGCCCCAGTGTCCTGTTGACGTCTGAGATCAGCGGAGGGCAACCGCCATACACGTACGTGTGGACGAACCCCAATGGAAACCCGATCGGGACACATGACGCGCTCAGCGTGGCTGTCCCCGGGGCGTATACACTGACCGTCACCGGCGCCAACGGATGCAGCAACTGCACCAGCGCGGTCGTATCGCAAGACATCTCAACTCCGGAGGTCGTCGTGACGGCGTCGGGGCCGCTGACGTGTGCGTGTTCCAGTACGCTGTTGATGTCCGCGGTCAGCGGAGGGCGCTTCCCCTACACGTACGTATGGACAGATCCCAACGGAACCCCGATCGGGACAGACGATACCGTCAGCGTGGACGCCCCCGGGATGTACATGTTGACCGTTACCGGCGTTAACGGATGTTCCCATTGCGCGACCGTCGAGGTTGTAGAGGACATTGCGCCGCCCGTTGTGCTGCTCGGCGAGACGCGCACCTTGACGTGCGCGGAGCCTGCGGTCTGGATCGAGGCTGTCGTGTGCAGCGGATGTGTGCCGTTTACCTACGTATGGACCGATCAGTGCAGCGCTAGGTTGGCAACGACGAAGGATTTGCTGGTCAACGTTCCGGGAACGTACACGCTCACTGTAACGGGTGCCAACGGATGTATCGGATCCAGTTCGCTGCAGGTGCTCGATGGAGTCGATCCGCCAATCGTCGATGCAGGTCCCGACCAGGTACTGGCCTGCGTCGGAGATGAGGTGTTGTTGAACGCGACCGTCACCGGCGGGCTGTGCCCGTACGGGTACGTGTGGGGCAACGCCTGCGGCGAAGTCGTCGGCACGTCGGAGGATCTCGTCGTCAGTACTCCCGGCGTGTACATCTTGACCGTAAGCACGCGTGACGGCTGCGTCGGGATGGACTCCGTCACCGTCGAGTCGCCGTAGCCTGTTCGATACGGAACGTTCGCGTACACATCAGCACGCGCGCCGGACAGGACGAGCAGTACGTTTCGGGCGCATCCGATCAGGTCCCGGTGCCTTGCAATGCCGGCGCCGACGTTAAGAACGACTCAACGCGTCCGACGAGACACACGGGGGCCAGGCCTAGCTCGAGTCGGCACAACGACGGTGCCTCCATGATTGTATTCCCGTACAGGTCGGTCACTTGGACGACATCCTCGGATTCGATCCACACCGGGCCTTGGCGAATCCATGGATCTTGCCACAGTACAGCGAGCGCTTCGCCGTCACGATCGAACTGCACGAGGGTCACGCCGTCGTGCGTCGTTCGTTCCATCAAGACTGCGCCGGACAGCCGCTCGATCATGTGTTGATACGCGTAGAATGCCGCCTTCTTCACGCCGGCGCCCCGGTCGAACGACCCTTCGCCGTCGTAGATCAGCCCGCTTTGGTCGAAGAATCCTTCGCCTGTCCCCTCATACTGCGGTTCCGTCAGATAGCACCATTGCACGACGTCGACGCCGAGCGACCAAAGGAAGACGTATCGCTTGACCAGGTCCGCGGCTTGCTCGTCCTCGGTTTGGATCACCGCCCCCACCCGGCCCGAGAACGTCGAGGTCTCCGTCACCCAGATTGGGGAATCCCCTTCACCATAGGCCCGCAGTAGGCTTCTCATCGACGCGACAATGGGTTCTGCATCCGAATACAGTTGCGCCTCCGGCCATTCCTCACGCGGTCGAGCGAGTCCGTAGTAGTGCAACGCATAGACGTCGATCCATTCTCCCCCACCGGCGGCCAGGAATGCGTCCAAGTAGGGTTCGAGCGCCCAGTCTCCCATCGCCGCGCCGTCCAGCAGTCCGCCCATGACAATGCGGCAATCCGGACATCCCTGTCGAATGCCCGCCGCCAGTACGGCGACCCGACGGGCGTATTCGTCCGGCGTACACGAAGTCCCCCAGCTGCCGTTCTCCTCATCGCCTACTTCCCAGTACAGAATGGGAGCTCCGACGTCGATCGCCCCCTGTCCGGCGGTGTAGTACGAAACGATGTTCGCCGCATGATCTGCGGCATCGTCACCCACGTTGCCCAGGTAGAAGGTCCCGATGTTCGCAATGCCGTATTCCGTGAAGCCGCGGAACTGGCGCGTGTGAAGTGCCTCCTTACTCCCACCGAGGAAGCCTGCCGACGCGCCGATCCAAAAACCGGAGGTTGCACAGTCAACGGGAAGATCCTCGAATGCCGACATGTCCGGAATGATGCCCGAAATGCCAAACCGTCCGATGCCGTACGCATCGTCCGTTTGGGGACCGGCGATCCACGATCCGTACAGGCAGCAGAGGATCGTCACGATGAGAATTCGCGTTCGCATGGTTCCTCCTTCTGTGCGCCGGCGACACCCTAGATACACAGCGGGTGGGATCGCCGTTTTCTGAGACATGGACGTCCGTACGCTGGCCGCTCTCGTCACCGTCGGGTAAGGTGATGCCGGGAAGGGAGACGTCGGCCCATGGCGAGAGACAACAGCAACTTGGTCTGGATCGACCTTGAGACCACGGGCGTGAGCGTCAGGAACCGGGTCATTCTCGAGATCGCATCCATCGTTACGGACAAGGATCTCAACATCATCGGAGAGGGTCCGAATCTTGTGATCTACCATCCTCCGGAGGCGCTGGAACGAATCGACCCATGGTGCGCTCAGCAGTACGAGTACTCCGGATTGCTTGAAGCGTCCCGCGCTTCGGACATCTCGCTACGCGAGGCGGAGCAACAGACCTTGGCCTTCATTCGCAAGCATACGCACCGAAAGTCGTCTCCGTTGTGCGGCAACTCCATTTTGCTGGATCGTCGGTTCCTGATGCGCTACATGCCCGAGCTGCACGGCCACCTGAGCCATCGGAATCTCGACGTGAGCACGTTGAACGAGCTGGCGTATCGCTGGTATCCAGGGCTCCTTCCTCTGCTGGAAAAGGAACACCCCCATCGAGCGGCTCAAAGACATCCGTGCGTCCATCAACGAGCTGCGCAACTACCGTCAACTGATGTTCAAGGACTGATCACGTCGCGCGACAGGGCATGTGCCGGCTGTGTTCACGACTCCTCGCTCGACCCTCGTCCCCACCAGATGGTGTCCGGCGCTCCGTATCGCGAGAAGAAGAGGTCGGGCATGCCGTCTGCATTGAGGTCCGCGACGAGAACACAGGTGGAGTACCTCTGGCGGGGGGGCGTCGAGCCAAGGACTCAGTTGGCCGGTGCCGTCATTCAGCCAGATCTGGTCGTTGCTGTTGCTGTTGGCGGTCACGAGATCCGGATGCCCGTCCGAATCCAGGTCCACCCACACGACATCGTAGCTCCATCCGGCCGAGAGGGCCTGTCCGGAGTCCGCAAATACGCCTTGACCGTTGATCCAAAGGCTGTCCGGACATCCGTGACAGCCGTGCAACACGTCGAGATCGCCGTCTTCGTCGACGTCGGTCACAGCGGCCGAGATCCCGTTCTGTCCAGCGAGACCGGCCATCGGTATCGGCTCCTGGAACGTTCCGTCACCGCGGTTGAACAGAAGGACTGAGGCATCACCGAAGTCCCGCGGAACCACGGCGTCAAGATCGCCGTCATCGTCAAGATCGCTGAGCACCGGCTTTCGATGGTTGGCAGCGCCGAAGATCTGCTCCGAGCTTTCGAAGCACCCGTTCCCGTCGTTCAACCAGACGCACAGCGGGGCAGCGTACTCGGAGACCAAGAGGTCGCAATCTCCGTCTCCGTCCAGATCGCCGACTGCCATCCCTGCCGTGGGGCCGCCGGTCCAAGTCTGCTCTACGGCGACGAATTCCGCCGCGCCGTCGTTGAGCAAGACCGGGTTCGGTCCTCCATCGTGCGCGATGATGACATCGAGATCGCCGTCTCCGTCAAAATCGGCGAGACACACGTCGGTGAACGCACCGGACGGAAGGACGTGCGTGAGAACCTCGAACGTTTCATCCCCGTTGTTGAGGAAGAGCACGGACGGATGACGGTCACGCACAACGACAAGATCGATGTCTCCGTCGGAATCGAGGTCGCCCGCAGCAGCGCTCAGACTCAGCGACGCTGTCGATTCGATGGATGTCACGTCGAAGCTTGGAAGCGTCTGCGTTCGCCCCGAAACGCCAAGCATGCACAGCACGACAACGGCGGCAATCCCGAGGACGCGCCACGGTGGAAGATGCCGACTCATCGGACGAAACGTATTGCCCTGCATGAACCCCAGTGTAGCTTGGATCCGTTCTTTGCGCCGACGATTCTTCACCCTGTGTCCGCCACGCCCCATCACGCGTTCCCACGAAGCGGCGTTGCGTTAACCCACATGAAGGCGGTACGCTGGAGGCTTCTCGAAGGGACCCAAAGGAATGCAACCAACGGGAGGGAGAACCGCGGTGACGATTCGTGCGCTGATCTTCGACTTTGACGGCCTCATTCTCGATACGGAGACGCCCATGCGTCTCTCTTGGCAGGAGATCTTCCAAGCCAATGGTTTGACTGTGTCCGATGAGCAATGGGCGTCCTTGCTGGGTTCATCGGCGGATCCGGCGGAAGCGTATGACCTTCTGGAAGCACATCTGGGATTCGGTGTCGACCGGGAGGCGCTTCGCTCCCATCGCATGAAGCGCGAATTACGATTGCTGGAGGCGGAGAGCGTTCTCCCCGGCGTTCTCGAACTCCTCACGGAGGCGCGGGCCGAAGGCTTGAAACTCGCCGTCGCGTCGAGTTCGGAGCGCGCGTGGGTGGAAGGGTTGTTGGCGAAACACGCTCTGCTGAACCGTTTCGATGCGGTCGTGTGCGCGGAGGACGTCGCTCGGACGAAGCCCGCTCCCGACCTCTACGCCGAGGCGCTTCGACGGATCGACACGCTTCCGTCCGAAGCGATCGCGCTGGAGGACTCCGAACACGGGGCAACCGCGGCCCGGGCTGCCGGCATGTACGTCATCGCGGTCCCGAATCGGGTGACGGCATGTTTGGCGTTCGAGAACGTCGACGCAAGGGTGGAAACCCTCGACGCGCTTCCGCTGTCGCGTCTCATTGACATCGCGACCGGGCCGAAACGTACTTGACGGCGTGCCCGCGAACGCGCCTCGTTCTCGCAACGGGACCGAGACGGACACACCCTATCGTGTCGGCAGCATACGGACGTTCGACCGCCAAGGAGACCGATCATGACTGAGCGACCTGTTGAAATCCGTCACGTGGTTCGCGAATCGACGTTGTTTGCCGGATGGCGGGAGCCGATTCACGCGCGCAACGAACTCCCTCCTCGCATGACCGCCGTTCGCGAGGCATGTGAACACGTCGCCGTCGGTCCGCTCACGCACATCTTCCGATTCGACACCCCCGTGGACGGTTTCGATTCGGAAATCGGGTTTCCTGTTTCCGAGCCCGTCGAGGCCGACTCGATCCACACCACGACGCTGCGCCGGTTGGACTTCTTCGCCGCGATGCACGTCGGGCCCGTCTCGACGCTGCGGGACACGAGCCGTGCGTTGTACGAACAGATGAATCGGTCCGGATTGTCGCCCGAGCTGGAGTCCGTCGAGATCTATCACTCGTATGATCCGAACAACGAAGCTGGGAATCGCATCGAGGTTCGGGCCGCGTTCCTCGCGTGGCCGGAGATCTACCGCGAGCAACTGATCCGCGTGCTCGGCGAGGATGCGGCGGATGACGTATGGCGCGGCGGGGAGGCCATCACGCCGTTCACGCTCGTGGACGATCGAGCCGCCTGGGTCGGGGAATCGCTACGGCGGCTGAAGCAACAAACGACGCCCGAGCAGCAATTCGATACTCTCTCCCGAGTGGCGCTTCATCGCCCCGTGGAAGATACGGCCATGTACCGCACGCTGTATGAGGAATCGGGGCGCAGGATTCAGGCGGTCCTCGACGCTCAGAACGACGCATTGAAGAAGACCCAGACCGGAGGCTGGATAGATCCTCCTTTCACCGATGAGAAGGTCCTCCATCTGTCCAAGGTCGCACGCGACCGCAAGGCGTACGACGCAGCACAGACACACGACGAGTTGAGGCGGACCTATTGCTTCTGCTCGCTGATCCGAGAGGCGGAGAATCCTGATGTAGACCCGATCTTCTGCTATCGGGCCGCCGGATGGGCACGGCAGTTCTGGGAGCCGATTCTCGGCATCGAGTTCAAGCGATGCGATATCACCCACTCGATCCTCAAGGGCGACCGGTTTTGCGCCTGGAACTACCATCTTCCCGAGTCAGAAACCACCATCTGATCACGTATTTCTCGCTATTCTCCGAGGCTTGACTTGTTTTGCGATCTGACTACGATAGTCACGGTTGAGGGGCCGTACGGTCCTCGGCATGGAGCACGTGCTGTGGCGCGTGTTGTGTGGTTGTGCCGAGGATCGGGAGGAGCAAAACATGAGAGTGAAGCCTTGGCTGGCGCTGGCACTTGTCGGCGTACTCACGATGGGCGTGTTGATGCTGTCGGCATGTTCCGGCGGATCTTCGTCCACCGCAGATCAGGAATCGGCCGCCACCGACACAACTGTAGCCGTCGACAATACAACTCCGGTCACCGATGACCAGGAGCCGGCGTCCGAACCAGTGGACGAGGCCCCGGTTGAGGAAACTGAACCGGAACCTGCGGACGATGCCGAACCGGTCGAAGAAGAAGCAGCAGAAACGACGTCCGACGATGCACCGCCTCCGGAGGAGATCGCCGAGCAGCCGCTGCTGACGTGGGGACGCGATGCCGGAGGCAACAACCATTGCGACCACATGTCCATCTTCCCGGACGGAAGTGTGGAGGCCGTGGTGTGCCGAGCCGGAAGCTCCGAGCCTATGGTGTATGGCGCCCTCACCGATGAGCAGTTGTCTCAGGTAACGACATGGGTCGCCGAGTACTCGACGTTCACACGGCGTGAGATGGAAATGTCGCGCGCGGTGCGAACCACGACGCTTCACGGAACCGGGAGCGTGGTTCCCGAAACCGAGACCAAGAAGGAGATCGCCGCGTTCGCGGCCGAGCTCTACTTCGAACTCACGGAAACCGAGTAGCACTCGGTCGGAACGCCGTTTGCGAAATGTACCGCCCGAAGCTGGGTGGTTCGGTATGCTCATGCTTCGTGGTGAGCATGGCGGCATTTCATCGGAGGTATTCCACATGCTGAGAACCGAGATCTCCGCCGGCGTTGTCCGATATCGCTTCCCTCCTCGAGAGGGCAAGCACTTCGGCTTCAACCTATACGCGCTCCTCGACGAGGCCGCGCGGCAAGCTCTGCTGATCGACACGGGATACGAGGAGCATGCGGCCGCCGTACTGCGTGACCTTCAAGAACGTGGATACACCCTCGAGAGGGTCGTGCTGTCGCACTTCCATCCAGACCACATCCTCGGACTTCGCGCGCTGCCGCAGGTACCCATCGTCGGCAGTCCTCGGTACGAAGAGACTTTGTGCGAGTATGGACCGCGGGAGGAGTGGGAGGAGTTCGTGCCAACGCTGACTCCCGGTGAAGCGGCGCCGGTTCTCTTCGGACCGTTTCATCTTCGATTCCAGCTCGCTCCCGGACACTCTCCCTGCAGCCAGTACACCTTGATCGACAGCGAATTCATTCACGTCGCTGACAACGTCATGACGTCCAACGACGGGCTCGACATCCTTCCGTGGGCGGCGTTCGGTTACGTATCTGATCACATCGCCTCTCTCGAGCACCTCCGCTCCTCGATCGATCGTACGTTCCTGCTCGGTCACGGTGTGGAGATGCGCGATCGAGCAATCAAGGAGTCCGCCATCGAGAACCGTATCCGCTACTTCCGCAACGTACTGGCCACGGACGGACGTGCGTCGTATGCGCAGGCGACCGCAGGATGCGGATGCGAATTCCTGCATCAAGAGTGGCTGATTCGCAAGGACGATTGACCCGCGCCATCGGGAACCGTGCGGATGCAGGCACATGGGTGTATGCTGTATGAACTCAGGTCAACAAGGAGGTGACGACATGCCCGAACCGTTGCTGGCATATTGCGGCCTTTCGTGCGCAAAGTGCCCGGCATACGTTGCCACACAGACCGATGATCAGGCGCTTCGGATCAAGACCGCTCAAGAGTGGTCGTCCGAGGAGTTCTCCGTTTCTCCGGACGATCTCGTTTGCGATGGCTGCACAACGGCTGCAGGCAAGCTGTGGACATGGTGCACGCAATGCGCCGTCCGTGTCTGCGCCTCGAAGCGTCAAGTCGCCACCTGTGCGACGTGCCCCGATTATGGGTGCGAGACGCTCGAATCCTTCTTCCAAATGGCGGGTGACGAAGCTCGCCGCCGTCTTGAGGCACTGCGTTTGACGGCGTAGTGCCTATCCAGGGGACACTCCCCATACAGAAGGCTGTCGAAAACGGCCTCTCAAGAATTTACTGTAACTGACTAGAACCTACTCGCGTTCGAACGACCGTGGTTCGTTGACGAATCTTGATCGTTTATGCTATGTTCCGTTGGAACAAGGAGGTAACAAGATGAAACGGGCTGCACTAGCGCTCTTGCTTGTCGGACTTCTCGCCGTTGCCGCATTTGGTGAGACGTACATCGTCGCGTCGGATATTCCGTGGAAGCCGTTCGAAATGATCACCGATGACGGAGACTTCTTTGGATTCGACCTCGATCTGATGCGTGCCATTGCCGTGACCGCGGGATTCGAGATCGAGATCCACAACGTCGCGTTCGACGCAATCATCGAGGAAGTCGATGCTGGTCGAGCCGATATCGGGGCTTCGGGCTTCACAATCACAGCAGGCCGCGATGAGAACGTCGATTTCTCGCTTCCGTACTTCTTGTCGAATCAGGCCGTCGTCATCCGGAAGGACTCCGGGCTGAACATCATCACGGCACTTGCGGGGGAAGGATCGAATCAGGCCGTTGGTGCGCAGAACTCCACCACGGGATTGTGGTGGGGCGAGGACAATCTCGGTGCATTCGGGGTGACGGTCAACGGCTACGAAACGTATCCAGCAGCCATCCTCGATCTGGTTAACGGCCGAATCGATGCCGTCATTCAGGACGAGCCGGCATCGAAGGCATCGATTGCCGCGTACCCTGACGTACTGACGGTCGCCGGAGTGATCAACACCTACGAGTACTTCGGGTTCCTCGTCGCCGAAGGCGATCCCGAGGGGCTTCTACCTCAGATCGACGCCGCGCTCGAAACCCTGGGCCTGACGGTCGTGGATACTGTTGGCGGCCTGCAGGAACTGGTAATCGCCGAGGGCAGCTTCATCGAATCCCTGCTGCAGATCTATTTCGAGCCGGATCCGGCCGATATTACGACGGCGTGGATTCAGTGCAAGGATCTGATCCTCAGCGGAGATCTCGACGGCTTCATCGACTGCATGAAGGCGGAACTGGGTCTCTGATTCATCATCGGATCTTGAGACATCACGGGTCGACTGGGAGCCGTATCGGGTTCCCAGTCGACTCCTAGATGAAGGAGCCGGCTATCGACGCCATTACACGGTTGCTTCCGTTTATCCCGAGGCTTCTCTACGCCTCGCTCATCAATGTCGAGCTGTTGCTGGCGCTGATCGCAGTGGGGTATGTGCTTGGAACGCTGGTGGCCCTTTTGCAAGTCTACGGAGGACGCACCTTGGGAGCCATCGCGCGAGTCTACGAGTGGATCTTTCGCAGCATTCCCGCGCTCGTTCTCCTTTATTTGTTCTACTACGGCCCACCCAGGTTCGGGCTTCCGATTTCATCGTTCGTTGCTGCAACCTTTGCCTTGGGATGTCGATCGTCCGCATACCAGTCTCAGATCTTCCGAGGAGCGATCCAATCGATCCCCTCAGGGCAGATGATGGCCGCGCGGTCACTAGGCATGAGCCGCATCCGTGCGGTATTCACGATCATCTTGCCCCAAGCGTTTCGGCTATCAATTCCCGGCTGGACGAATGAGTTCTCGTCCGTAATCAAGGACACGACACTGGCTTACGCAGTCAGCTTCAACGAGGTCCTCCGTACGGCCAAGATTGTGTACGACACGCACTACGACCTAGCGATCACGGTACTGGTCTTCGTCGCTCTGGTCTTCATGGCTCTAACCCTTGTGGGCAATACGACCATGGGAGTCATTGAGAGACGGTACGGAATTCCGGGACTGCAAGCTGCGGGAACTGCCAGAACAAGGAGAAGGCCGTTGCTTGGCAGTCAAGGCAGCATGGGAAGGCGAACCTAGATGGAGATGGACAATGCTTCTGCGGGTTGAGAATATCCACAAGCGCTATGGCAAGGAGAACGTTCTTACGGGCGTTTCCTTCGCGATGGCCAAGGGCGAGACGAAAGTCATCATTGGCCCCTCAGGGACCGGGAAAAGCACGTTGTTGCGTTGCATCAACTTGTTGACGCCTCCGGATCAGGGACGTGTATGGCTTGAAGATCACGAGATCACGCACGCAAAGGCGAACATCAACAAGATCCGTTCGCAAATCGGGTTCGTGTTCCAGAGCTTCAACCTGTTTGCCCATCTCACTGCACTGGGCAACGTCCGCATTGCGCCGATGAAGGTGAAGGGGATGAAGAAGGCGGAGGCGACGCGCCTCGGTATGGAGGAACTTGCGCGGGTCGGCCTGGCAGACAAGGCAAGTGCTTATCCATCCGAGCTATCTGGAGGCCAGCAACAGCGTGTCTCGATTGCGCGCGCATTGGCCATGTTCCCGAAGCTGATCCTGTTCGACGAACCGACATCAGCCTTGGACCCCGAGCTCATCGGCGAAGTTCTGGAGGTCATGGTTGGTCTTGCCAAGGAAGGGATGACGATGGTTGTCGTCACGCACGAGATGGGATTCGCGCGGGCCGTGGCGGATGAGATCATCTTCATGGAGCACGGCGTCATCGTGGAGCAGGGGCCACCCAAGGAGATGTTCTCAAACGCGAAGCACCCCAGGACAGGCGAATTTCTGAACAAGATCAGTGAACTGTACGGAGACACAGAGGAATGACGCTCAAATGGGAGTGGGTCCCGAAGCTGGCTGAAGGATTGCCGCTGACGTTTCAGATCACGTTCTCGTGTATCGCCATCGGCATCGTTCTTGGGGTGATGCTTGCACTGCTTCGCGTCTACGGGAATCGTCCGATCCGAGCGATCTGCGGTATCTATATCCAGTTCTTCAGAGGGACTCCCCTCATGGTACAGCTGTTCATTGTCTACTACGGATTACCCAACTGGGGCATCACGCTGTCGGCGCTTCAGAGCGGCATAATTGCCTTGGGGCTCAACACGGCGGCGTATCAGGCCGAGTATTTCAGAGGGGCGATTCAGGCGGTTCGCGGAGGGCAGATGATGGCAGCTCGATCGCTCGGCATGAGCCTTTCCCAATCCATCCGCTACGTCATCCTTCCGCAGGCGCTCCGCCTTGTCCTGCCCTCGTGGTCTAACGAGTTCATCCTGATGCTCAAGTACTCGTCCATCGTGTTCACGGTCACGCTGCTTGACCTCATGGGGCAAGGGAAACGCTTGGCTGCTCGTGGTGGCAACTACTTCGAGGTCTTCATCGTCGTTGCGCTTTTCTATCTCGCAATTGTGTTTATCGCGACCATGCTGCTTCGCCTTCTTGAGCGACGCGTTCGTATTCCAGGACTCGGCGCGCCGACCGAACACCGCTAGTCTTCCTCTAGCTGTAGCGAATCCTGGGATCGATCACCACAAGCACAATATCGGCCAGCAGGTTTCCGACGATCATGAAGCTTCCGTAGAAGAGAAGCGCGGCCGTCACGACATGTTGGTCCTGATACGACACCCACGACAACAGCACTTGCGCGAACGATGGGATATTGAACAAAGTGGAAACGATGATCGTGTTCATCAGAAGGGTCGGCAGCATCACGCCGAACATGCTGACAAGCGGGTTGGCCGCGTTCCGCAGCGCATGTCGGAACAGGACGCGAAACTCGCGCATTCCCTTCGATCGTGCAACCGTGATGTAGTTCTCCTCCATCACATCGTGCATGCTCGAGCGCATGTGCCGTACCACGGTGATGAAGATCGGCATGCCGACGATGATCCAAATCGGCAGAAGGTGCAGAAGGCAGCTTCCGAACTTCGCACAGTTCATCGGTTGCCCCACGTAGCGCCACCCGCACAGTCCCCACAGTCCGGCGCCGACCATCAAGGGGTCGATGAATCGGTAGATGAACCAGTGGATGAGGGCCCCGATGACGTAGGAAGGAATCGAGAGCCAAGGGACCGTTGCGAGGTAGAACATCGTCCGCGTTCGCCGTCCACGCGATAGTGAAGACAGTACGCCTACAGGGATTCCAACCAGCCACGCCATCAGCAATGAAGTCCCGGACACAATCAGAGACACTTGAACCGGCCCGCCCGGGCGGAAGATGTACGGTCCAACCGGACCATCTGTCATGAAGGACATGCCGAAGTCGCCGTGAAGGATCACCCCGGAAAACCAGATCCACCATTGGACGATCATCGGTTTATCTACCCCGTATTGCGCTCGCATCACGGCGGGCAGATCCGGATCGAGATCGAACGCCCGAACCATCCACTCCAACGGGGTGAAGAAGTCTCCGGGAATGAGCCAGATGATGAAGAAAGAGACAAACCCGATGACGGCGAACACGAACACCGAGAACACGATGCGTTTGGCGATGTAGAGAATCACTGCGATTCCTCGCTTTCCGGCCGCAGGACCTGGTTTCCTTTGGGTGTGCCCTCAAGATCCAAGAGCCGTCATTCGGTCGCCATGGCGCCAGGGTGCCTGTTCTGAGAGTACTCATCCATCGTCTTCGAGACGGGCATGACGAGCGATAATCGTGCCGTTACTGCGCCGTCAGGTCCCCGTTACTGAGATTCCCGCGACCGTGCCGCCCGAACACCGTTCGAGATCTTCCTCCGCGTCTTCTTCCCAACCTTCGGCGCGACGTTTGATGTAGGCCGGCCGGGATATCTTGGTTCAGCCGGCGTTTCCCGGGTTCATTATCGAGCCGTTATCGGTCCTGATCTCCATTGTCCGTGTCGATTGCCTTTAGTAACGTAGGAATGTGAATTCCTACCGTGATTGCCCAAAGGCTTGGCGCTGCATCTTCGTGTTCTTACTTCTGGTTATCGCCGTGGCAATCGGTGCGTGGCAAGGTGCTCGGCATTTCCATCACGTGATGGGAGACTCGTTGGACCGCGCGTATCTGTCTGCCGAGGCGTTCGCTCAAGCCACGCGGCAATGGGTCGCAGCTGATCACTGCGAGACGCTTGCCTACGTCGGGAACCTGATGATGTCCGGCGGCACCCGGGGAATCCGTGTTCGCTCGGACGAGCGGTTGATCCTGGAACTCGAGGCTTCGTCCGGCCTATTCGCTTCGCTTCCCGGCTCGGAACGATTCGATGATGACGAACCGGAGCGAGGGATCGTCCGCGTGCCCGCCGGGTGGATGTTCGCGGTTCGCGTCCCCGTCGACATCCCGAACGAAGGACTGGTTCAGGTTCATGTTCTGATGGATGCTTCGTCGCATCGGTCGCAAGCAACGGCGGCCGCCCTCAAGATGTGGGGATTTGCGCTCGGCGCTTGGCTGTGTGCATCGTTGGCTGTCTTGGGAGCCCATCGCACATGGTATCAACGATCGGCGCGCAACCCACGTGTTCCCCGGGCAACGGCCCCCTTGGTCGTGTGTCCCGACAGCAAGCGCGTTCATGTGCACGGTCACCCTGTGGTGCTCACGCCGAAGCAATTCGGGCTGCTGTCGCTGGTCGCGTCCAAGGCGGGTCACATCGTGACCGAGCAAGAGATCCTCGATACCGTGTGGCCTGATTCTCCGTATGCCGACTCCAACGACATTCGTCAGTGCATCTACAAGATCCGCCGTCGTTTGGGCAGCGCGGTCCCCGGGGCCGAAGCATCTCTCGTGAATGAGAAAGGGTTCGGATACCGTCTGGCCATCGATCAATTGCCTGAGGCCGCGTCGCATGGTCTTCAGGATCGGCCGCAAGAAACGCAGGAAGAAGGAGATACGTGTGAGTAAGCGGTCAATGCGTCATCCGGGGGGACGGGCCTGCGGAGTCCTGCTCATCGCTTTGTCCCTCTTTGGCTGTATCACGCCGGTCGGACTCCTCGCTCAGCCAGCGTCGCTGTTGGAAGCGTTGCAGACACTGCATGAGTCCTTGGAGCTTGCCGTGTACCTCTCCAAGGCCTCCGTGCTGGCGCTCGACATCACGGATATGCGCGTCAACCTGTCCGAGCTCTCGTCGTTGCTCGACGACGAATCCGTCGAGACGTCCATTCCCAGGCTTGTCGCCAACGTCAAGACACAGCTCGCGCTCGAACAGCTGGCGCCAACCTTGGAGTTAAATCTGTCAAGTGCGCTGGATTCCGCTGCCGGGTACATCGCTTGGGCTCAGGATGTACTGGGCGTTCCTCAGGATGCGGGTTGGGAAGTCCTTCATGACGTCTCGCGACGCGCGTATGCGTATCTATCCGCCGCGCTCGGGGGGGACGAGCTCGGATTCCAGTTAGCCGGCATCGCGCAGATGATCGCTTGGCTTCCCAACAGCGTGGTCCGCGTCTCCCCGGAAGACGATCTTCAACGGGCCATCGACCAAGTGCTTTCGGGAGGAACGGTGGTTCTCACCGGCGGAACGTACGTTCTTGATTCGGAGATCACGATCGCCAAGTCCGTCCGCTTGATCGGAGAGCCCTCGATTGACGCCCCGGTTCAATTGCTTGGACCCAGAGACGAATCGGCAATCTCCGTAGGTTCCCTCACCAGCGATCGATCGATCGACGTCGCAATAGAGAATGTCATCATCTCGGGAGGGGAACACGGCGTCAACGTGTCGGCGGACTATCGATCGTCAAACCTCTTCCTGACGCTATCGAACGTCGAGGTCGCGGACTGCGAGGAAGCCGGCGTGTTCATTTTTCACGGCAACGTCGTCTTGGACACGTGTTCGATCCGGAGGAATGGGACATATGGTGTACAGATCACTTCCGCCGCAGTCGTCGAGATACTTGATTCCGTCGTGTCAGACAACGGGACTACGGCGTTGGCGGATCTCCCCTATCGTTCGATTGCCGGAATCCACGCCACCGGTAGCGCGGAACTCGTCGTGCAAGCGTCGACGATCGAGCACAATGCGGGATCGGGGATCCATGTCGAACGAGATGTCGCACTTGTCTTGGCGGACACCCGCTTGAGCAGCAACGGACGCGATGGGCTGTGCGTTTGGGACGATGTCACACTGGAGATCGTGCGGTCGCAGTTCCTCGGCAACGATCAGATGGGGATCCGTTTTGGCGACGGATCGTGCGATCCGGCGGACACCGGCTCTGCTGCGCATGTGTTCGGGGGGACCGTCGCCGGCGAAGACAACATCATTCCCGATTCCGGCACCCCGTTGGGAAACGGTACGGGAAGCATCTGTCCGACGGGTCTCTACACGTTTCTTCTTCAGTCCAGCCCGTGATAGGCTCTGGAGGATGTTCACAAAGGACGGTTGGTTCATGTCCATCGAGTTTGACAAGGCACGGCGCGATACGTTGCTGAGTACGATCAAACGACACGTCTCCGAGGTCTTCGAACAGGACATCGGGGATCTCAAGGCCGCGTTGCTTCTCGACTTCATCCTTCGTGAAGTCGGTCCAGCCATCTACAACAAGGGCGTTTCGGACGCGCAAGCGGTCATGACTGAGATGATCGCGGAACTCGACGGCACGTGTTTCGAGCCGGAATCCCCGTAGAACGAGCTGCAAGAGGGCCACTGCCGATTGCTCGTGAGTTCGTCCTCCTTCTTGAGTGTACGTAACGTAGGAAGCGCTGACACGGATCGCCGGTTGCGGTATCGTGCATTGGAGGTTCCACCATGAATGAGACCCTACGCCTGATCCAGGAGCGCACGTCCGTCCGATCGTTCGCCGACCGTCCCGTCAGCGATGAGGATCTGGCCGCCATCTTTCACAGCGCCGTTCGCGCACCAACCGCCGGGAACATGATGCTGTATTCGATCCTCCACGTTCGGGAGCCTGCCAAAGAGCAGCGGCTTGCCGAGACGTGCGGACACTCCTTCATTGCATCGGCGCCGCTCGTTCTTGTCTTCTTGGCGGACATGCAACGCTGGGTCGACTATTTCGAGATCTTCGGGGTTCCCGAGCACTGCGAACAGGAAGGGATTCCCTTTCGAACGCCGGATGCGGGCAAGTTCGTGATGGCGTGTTGCGATGCACTGATCGCGGCGCAGACGACCGTGTTGGCCGCGGAATCCCTGGGGATCGGATCGTGCTACGTGGGCGATATCATGGCACACCGGGAGGAGCATTGCGCGCTGCTTCACCTTCCTCGATGGACGTTTCCGGTGGCATTGCTCTGCTACGGATACGTTCCCGATGGGTTGGAGCGTCGTCCACGGGAGCAGTTCGCCGTGAAGGACATCGTTCATCAGGAGATGTATCGCCGGTTGGAAAGGGCGGAGTTCGAGGAGATGATGCGTCCGATTCATGAACGGTTTGCCGACGTTCTTCGTCGCAAAGAATTGACGCTGCCGTAACTTACCTGCCGCGGCTTCGTCTTGGGAGATGCTGCGCTCGAAGGTGCCCGCTCGACACAGGCATACCTCGAAGAATGGAGGAATCCGTGAACAGGCTACAGAGATGGGAAGCATCGTGACGACGGAATCGATCGGCGGGCTGCCTGAAGTGATCGAGACCGATCGGCTTCGTCTTCGCCCGTACTCGGCAGCGGACGCGCCATGGTACTACCGAATGAGCCTCCGCAATCGCAACCACCTGAAACGCTACGAATCCGGCAACATCGCCATGACCCTCGCCAGTGAGGAACACACGCGCTCGGTTCTCGACGATCTGGCGAAGGCGTGGGAGCAAGGAATCTGCTACTTCCTCGGCGCGTTCGACAAGGAGACGGACGGATTCGTCGCTCAGATCTACATCGGCCCGTTTCGCAAGGAGCCAATCGAGTACATCGTCGGGTACTTCGCAGATGTTGAGCAAGAAGGCAACGGCTTCGTATCCGAGGCCGTCGGAGCCGCCGTCGAACAGATCTTCGCCGATTTGAATGCGGATTGCGTGCGCATTCACTGCGATGAGACCAATGTTCGAAGCCGCCGCGTCGCTCAGCGCTGCGGATTCCGACTCGACGCCGTCGTGCAGGAAGAGCGGGTCAATCCCGAAGGCGGCGTAACCCCGTGTCAGACGACCATCTACCTTCGGCTGCCCGAGCCGGACGATTCGAGATAGAATGGCGCATGCAGGCCTCCTTACAGCCTGCTATGGGAGAGAGAAGCCGATGAAGGAACCTCTGTTGACGAAGGCGGTGTTGTGGCTTCCACGCATCCTGGCGATCGTGTGGGCGGTGTATCTGTCCGCATTCGCCGTCGCTGCGGCCTTGACCGAGAACATGGAGTACTTCGAGATGAGCCGAACCTTCATGTCCCATCTGATCCCTTCGTTCTGCATCCTTGTCATTCTCTTCGTCGGATGGCGCAGGGATGGGCTGGCGTCCCTCGGGTTTCTTCTCACCGGGATCGCCTATTTCATCGCGCTGTCCGGATGGCGGAACGCATCCGCCGTTTTCTTGCTGTGCGTTCCATCGCTGGGACTCAGCCTCGCCTTTTTCGCCCGCATGCAGCTGAAGCAGGGGGGAGACCACGACGAGGACACGCCTGCCGTGCCCCCGGCTGAAGGCGATTCATGACCTTTCGTCGGTATCGTTGGATCCTCTTCGATGCGGACGGCACGCTGCTCGACTTTCGGCGCGCCGAAACGTCCGCCCTGAAAACGGCGCCAGCCTCGCTCGGCATCGACGTGCCCGCAGCATTCACGTCAACCTATCACACGATCAACGATCGTCTGTGGCAGGCGTTTGAGAACGGCGCACTGGAAGCGCGCGACGTCCGTGCGCGGCGCTTTCGACTGGTGCTGGACGAACTGAAGATCGATGCGGATCCCCACGTGTTGAGCGAGACGTTTCTGGCACACCTCGTTCGCGAATCCACGTTCATGAGCGGTGCCCAATCGCTGCTTGCAGCGCTGCGCGGGAAGGTCAGAACCGTTCTTCTGACGAACGGGTTTGCCGACGTTCAGCGCGCCCGTCTACAGCGGTTGAAACTCGACAAAACGTTCGATCACGTATTGATCTCCGAGGAAGTCGGCGTCGCCAAGCCCGCCGGGGCGATCTTCGATCTCGCGTTCAAACACATGGGCACCCCAAGCAAGGACGAGGTTCTTGTCGTGGGAGACTCGCTCTCCTCGGATATTCGAGGAGGCATCAACTATGGAATCGACACGTGCTGGTTCAACCCGCAGCACAAAGGAAATCCAATGAGCCTCTCCCCAACGTATGAGATCTCAGATCTCGAAGAGCTGTTGCCCATCCTGGGCGCCAGCGGATCGTCCGATGGATGAGCGGCTGCGCGATGACTTGAGGCGTGCGTACGCACTCGACGCGTCGATACGGGAGGCCCGCGCGCTGGCAACGTGGCGGGCGCGCGAACGGGAGGCCTTCTTGTCGGATCTCTTGACGAACCGACTTGAGTCCTTGCTCGAACTTGGCGCGGGCGTCGGCCGGGACGCCCAGTTCTTTGCGGACCACGGCCGAACCGTGACCTGCATCGATCTCTCCGAAGCAATGGTGGCAAAGTGCCGTGCTAAGGGACTGACCGCCCACGTGATGGACGTTGTTGCGCTGGCGTTCGAGGACGCGTCCTTCGATGCCGCGTATTCGGTCAACTGCTTGTTGCACTTGCCCGACAATGAGCTGTCCCTTGCGCTGATCGAGATCCAACGGGTCCTGCGACCGGGCGGGCTCTTCTACTACGGAACATGGGGGGGCTTCGAGCATGCGGGGGTCTACGAAGACGACCATCTGTCACCGCCACGCTGGTTCTCGTTCCACGACGATGCGGCCTTGCAGCGCATCGTGGGCGAGGTCTTCGAGATCGTCCGGTTTCGCTCGGATCCTCGAAATCCTGAAGATCCGCGGTTTCGGTTCCAGTCTCTGTTGCTGCGGAAACGGGCAATTCGCTAGGCTGGCACGAGGAAAGGAGTCATGCTGTGTCCCTGAAGGAACTCGTCTCGACATCGAACATGGCGGACATCGCGTTGATCAAGTCGTTGCTCGACGCGGAAGGCATTCCCTACATCGCGCAGGGCGAGGGTTTCCACGCCGTGCGCCCGCTCATCCAGCCAGTGCGCTTCCTGGTCCCCGAGGAGGAGGTCGATCGTGCGCGTCCCCTGATTGAGAATCTCCACTTGTCCGTCGTTCCACTCGCGGATCTCGATGAGGATGAGGACAACGCAGACGATCTCCCGTGAGTCTCGAAGTCCGTTTGACGAGGCCGTTCGACTGCCCGGCATCGGCGGCAGCACGCCATCGAGCGGGCTCGGGAAGCGGACCTCGAGCTGCTCATCGTGTGGCCCAGTTCGCGCGCCGTTTCGTACGATCGGTGCGCCGAATTCGAGTCTCGGAATGACATCCTGCGGCACACGGTACGTCCGTATTACGAAGATGCCCTGCCCGCCGGCGCGTCCGCAGACGCTCCGGCGCCTCGTTGAGCCATCACCATCCCGGCCAGCATCAGCGCGCATCCGACCGCACCCCGCAAGGACAACGTCTCCCCCAAGATCCACCACCCGCCCAGAACGGCGAACACGGACTCCAGACTGAGGATGATGCCGGCGCGCGCCGGTTCGACGTGTCGCTGGCCGACAACCTGCAGTGTGTAGGCGACGCCGACCGACAGGACGCCCGCATAGGCAATCGTCCATCCGGCACTCAGGATCGCCTGCATGCGGATCGACTCGGTCAGCACGGCAACGATCAGACTGAGCACCGCGCAGGTTGCGAATTGCGTCACCGCAATGACGACCGGGCGGGCTCGTCGAACCAGCCACTCGACAACGTGCACGTGAACGGCCCAGCCGAACGCCCCGGCAAGAACCCACGCATCTCCGGGCGACAGCGAGAGCACTCCAACGACGCTCAAGAGGTACAGTCCGACGACGGACACGGCGCATCCCGCCCAGACCCATCCGCGAATCGCATGCCCCCGCAGGAGCCCGAGAAGCGGAACGATCACGACGTATAGCCCGGTGATGAATCCCGCTTTCCCGGCGGTCGTCTCGACCAGTCCCAGTTGCTGAAGATTGGCCGAAACAAACAGCACCACGCCAGCCAACGCCAGTCCAATGCGAACACGTCGGTGCGGGACCGCGCTCATGCGATTGTACGATCGCCCCCGAGAGACAATCAGCCACGGCAGGAGAATGAGGGTCCCAAGGGCGAAGCGAAGTCCGTTGAATGTGAACGGTCCCACGTACTGCATGCCGGCCCGTTGCGCGACAAACGCGAATCCCCAGATGATCGCGGAGAGCAGCAGCGTGAAGGTTCCAAGGGTTGTGCGATGAGGTTGATCCATGTCTACGATGATTCTACCGCCGTCAAGAGCAAACGCCGCACAGGCCGTGAACTCCCTCGACATCGGCAAATGGTGTATTCTGCTGTGAGGTAGAGAGGAGGCGGAGAGGATGAGACGCAGTGGTTTCGGGATCATTTTGCTGGTACTGGTGCTTGCTGGTGGTGTCAATGCGTGGGGCCAATGTGCAACGGAGGTAGAGGACAACAACTCCGTGGCGTTGGCCGATTTCGTGGTCGAGCTTCCCGGCTCCGGATGCATCGAGGGCAACATCGGCGTGGTCGGAGACATCGACTTCTACTATTTCGACGTCTTGTCGCCCCGATGGGTGTTGATCGAGACGCTGACCAATGAGGATACCGAGATTGCCCTGTGGGACATCGACGGGAACCAGATTGCTCAGAACGACGATATCGCGTTGAACGTCTACTCGAGCCGGATCGAAGCGTTCCTCGACACGGGACGATACGTGGTTGCCGTCTGGGAACACGGGGACGACAACGTGATCTACAACTACACGCTACACGTCAGCGCCGAGGGCTGCACCGAAGAGGTGGAGGACAACAACTCGTTCGACTTGGCCGACCATCTGGGAGACGTTCCCGGAGAGGTGTGCATCACCGGATCGATCGGTGTAGTCGCTGACTACGACCTGTTCTCATTCAACGTGACCAACGGATGCCTGCTCACCGTGACGACCGTCACCAACGAAGACACGGAGATTGCGCTGATGGACGCTTACGGAAACGTGCTTGCGTCGAACGATGATTACGCACTCGGAGAGTACTGGAGCTGGATCGAGTACGACGTGCCCGCGGGCACCTACTACGTCATGGTCTGGGAACATGGTGACGACAACGTAATCTACGATTACACGTTGGTCGTGCAGGGATCCGCCTGTGTGTCCGAGGTCGAGCCGAACGATGAGTACGCACTCGCCGACGCAATCGGGAATCTGTCGGGCCAGCTCTGCGCCAGCGGAAGCATCGACAGTCCTGGAGATCTCGACTACTTCGTGTTCACCGTTTCGAGAACCATGTACGTCACCGTATGGACGGAAACGACCGGAGACACGGAGATTGCGCTCTTCGACAGCGTGGGCAACACGTTGGCGACCAATGACGATGTGTCCGTCGGGGATACCTCCAGCTGGATCGGAATCGATCTTCCGGTGGGAACCTACTACGTGGCAGTTCGCGAGTTCACCGGTGCGGACTGGATCGATTCATATTTGCTGTACGTCGGCACAGACTAGCTCAAGACGGGAAAACCGAGAATGAGATGCGCGTCCGGAAGTTCTCCGGACGCGCATCTGCGATAAGGCGAGCTAGTCGGAAACGGCTTGTGCCGCATTGACACGGCCGTACCCGAAAGTTATGTCCTGTCCCGGCTTGCCCAGGTCGTCGGCCGTTTGCCGCAGCTCCCTGAGGATTTGAGAGGGCTTCATGTCCCCGCCGTTCTTCTCGACGATCAGTGCGGCCACACCGGCGACGTGTGGCGCCGCTTGGCTGGTTCCCGCATACCACGCATACCATTGCCCGTTGGTGCAGTTCATCACGAAGTCATACCAGTAATAGTCAACTGTCGGATCGAAATTCCCGCCCGGCGCGGCGAAGTCGATCTGCGGACCGTAGTTGGTGTACGTCGCGACGTCGTCGAGCGACACCGTCGGATCCAGCGCCCAACCGATGGGGCCGGTTGCGGACACGCAGACGGCCGCTCCGATATCGGAGGGGCAGTGCACGAGGCCGCTGTCTCCTTGGCCGTTCAGTGCATCGTTCCCCGCCGAGGCAATGACCAGAACGCCTTGGGCATCTGCGTAGTTGATGGTCTGCTTCACGAGATTCAGAAACGCCGCAACTTCGTTGGCTCCGACCCATGTGCCGTCGTCGTCGTAGAATCCGCCCTTGTCGAGGTACGCGCCGAGACTCATGTTGACGATGTCGACGTCGCACGCGACGGCGTACAGGATGGCATTGAGCATCCAACCAAAGCTTCCGCTCCCGCTCGCGGACAGAACCTTGAGCGCGACGATCTCCGCATTGGGAGCCACGCCAATGACGCCGTATTCGTTGTCCGCCGCGGCGATGATTCCCGCGACGTTGGTACCGTGGCCATCGCCGTCATCGATCGTCGGTTCCGAAGGGACGAACGACGTCGAGAGCGCGAAGTTGATGTTCTCCACCAGATCCGGGTGGGCAACGTCGATCCCGGTATCGAGTACGGCAACCCGGACGCCGCTTCCCGTGTAGCCCGCGTCCCATGCTCCCGCGGCGTCGATCGCGGTCATATCCCATTGGTACCACGAGAAAGGTTCGTCGTCGCCGATCGATTCCCCTTCAAACGTGACGCGTTGGACATCCGGAAGCCAATTGACCGTCGCGTCCGGAATCGCCATCTCGAATCCCTTCACGCCTTCCATGGACATAAGGAACTCTGAGGTCCCCGTAACGAGAACCGCATCGATTTCTCCGAGAACCGCTCGAACCGTGCCTCCCATGCTTGCGATCGTATCTTCAATCCCGGCTGGCAGCTGACGGAACGCAAGAATAGCATCCATCTCCGTGTCCATTCCCTGAGGGACAATGGAGCTCCCGGGCGTGAACAATGAGGTGCATCCCGTCAACAGCAGTCCCAACAGGAGAAGGCTTCCCAACAGCAGGCATACGCGCGTTTTCATTCTTGTTCCTCCTTTTTCAACCTCAATGCCGCATTCTACGTGTATCGGAATGTAGAGCAAATAGGACACAAGCGCAAGATACGAATTCGGGTACAGGTAGCCCGATTCCGAAGACTGGTCGAGAGAAGGGCCTATTGGCCGTTCAGGCCCATCCTGTGCCCGGGATCGTCGGAGGGGGAGGAGCGTTTTGCCTTCGATGGCCGCTAGATGGCATGCAGCACGTCGCCGGCGATGTTGACGGCATGATCGCCCATTCGTTCCAGATTGTGGAGGATTTCGACGTAGAGCATGCCGGCGGTCGAGTCGCACTCGCCACGTTCGAGACGCTCGATGTGCCCCGCCTTGTATGCCTTCTCGAGACGGTCAACGTCCTCTTCGAGATCGAGTGCTTCGCGGGCGAGGCGGTGATCCTCCAAGCAAAGTGCATCGACGGCACATTGGTAGAGGGCCGTGGTCTTCTCGAAGAGATCGTTCAGGTCCCGTCGCGCCGCGGGAGAGAGTTGGGAGTCCTTCTTCAGCAGACGTCTCGCTCGTTGGGCAATGTTGACCGCCTGGTCTCCGACCCGTTCGACATCTCCGGTCACGTGGATGAGGATGTGTAGACGCCGCTCTTCCCGCTCAGACAGGGCGTCTCCCGGGATGCGATCGAGATACCTGATGATCGCTCGCTTTAGATCGTCCACGGCTTCTTCCGTTTCGAGAACCTCGGACACCCCGCTTCGCTCTCTCTCGAGGATGCCGTCGCGGCAGGCGTGGATCATGGTGTCCACCATCTCCGCCATGCGCAGGAATTCGTTCCGTGCTTGGCTCAGCGCCATCGTTGGCGTCGAGAGAAGGGCTTCGGAGAGGAATTGCGGCACAACAGCGCCGTTCGTTTCCCGCCCGCGAACGATCCGCGTCACGAGCCAGACGAGGCCGCCGACACACGGGATCAATACCAACGTCACCGCAACATTAAAGATGGTATGTCCGTTTGCGATCTGGCGCGGCAGAGACGACGAGGTCAGTGCGATCATTCGTGCGTACCACGGCACGAAGGGCAGGAAGACGGCCACGCCGACCATGTTGACGATCAGTTGGGTGACGGCCAGGCGCCTCGACGAGAGAGACGCCCCGATCGAGGCGATTTGCGCCGTGATCGTCGTTCCGATGTTGGCGCCCAGAACCAGGGCAATGGCCGCCGGCAACGTGAGGATACCGGCAGCTCCCATGGCGATGACCAGCGCCGTCATTGCCGACGAACTTTGAATCACCGCCGTCACCAACGCCCCGACGACAACACCCAGAAGGATGTTCGAACCACACGATTCCAGCAGATTCAGGACCATCTCGGACTCGGCAAGCCCCTTGAGCCCGCCGGAGAGGATGCTCATGCCGAGAAACAGAAGTCCGAATCCGAGGATGATGCGCCCCACGTCGCCGGCCTTCCGGCCTCGGAAGATCTCCGAAAGCAGGAATCCGACCGCAAGAATGGGAAGGTAGTACGTACCGATCTTGAACGCGATGATTTGCGCCGTCAGTGTGGTTCCGATTTCCGCGCCGAGCATGACGCCGATTCCCTGGGCAAGTTGCAGTGCGCCGGCATTCAGTAGCCCGATCAACAGAACCATGGTCATGCTGCTCGACTGCAGGATTCCCGACGTCAGCGCGCCGACGATGACGCCACGCCAGGCTTTTCCGGTTACGCGCTCGAGAACGGCGCGCATTTGCTCTCCGATTGCGCGCTTGAGTGCCGTGCTGAGCACGCGCAAGCCGTAGAGAAACAGGGCCAACCCTCCTGCTGTACTCATAAGAACAGCAAGTAGATTCATGGAATCCTCCATACTGCATATACAATAGCTATTTTGTTACCTTGCGCACAGAATATCAAGATTCAGCGGCGCAGTCGTGGCTCGATCGTGAACGCGGTACAATCGGCGTTGTCATACGGCGAGGAGGGTGACCCCATGGATAAGTACTGTCTGATCGTCAATCCGTCGGCCGGCGGCGGAGCCGCCGAACGGACCATTCCGGAGATTCGACGTCGTTTCGATGCCCTCGGATTGGACTTCGATCTCGTGCGCACCGAACGGCCGATGCACGCCGTTGAACTGGCACGCACCGCAGCGGCAGAAGCGGACGTCGTCGTCGCCGTCGGAGGAGACGGCACATCCAATGAGGTTCTGAACGGTCTCATGCTTGCCAAGCAGGATGGGCACACGGCCGCGTTGGGGGTCCTCTGCGTGGGCCGGGGAAATGACTTCGCCTTCGGTATGGGGGTGCCGTCCGAGCTCGAGGACGGATGCCGGATTCTCGCCGCAGGTCACCGATGCCGGATCGATGTGGGCTACGTTTCCGGTGGGGGTTTTCCCCAGGGTCGCTACTTCGGAAACGGCATCGGCATCGGATTCGACGCGGTCGTAGGATTCGTCGCCGCTCGCTTGAAGCGGTTGACCGGCTTCGCAGCATACTTCGTGGCCGCGATCAAGACAATCTTCGTGTATTTCAAGGCCCCGCGCGTCCGATTGGTGTTCAACGACCAGACGCTGGATCTTCACGCGCTGATGGTGTCGGTCATGAACGGAACCCGAATGGGCGGCGGCTTCATGATGGCTCCCAACGGACGTCCGAACGACGGGTGTTTCGACCTGTGCATTGCGCGGCAAGTCAGCCGTCCCCGGATTTTCGCGCTCATGCTGCGGTTCATGAAAGCAACACAGTTCGGACATCCGGCCATTTCCGACGGACAGACGACGCGGATTACCGTCACCGCGATCGAAGGATCGTTGCCTGCACACGCCGATGGCGAGACGCTGTGCACCGAAGGGAAGCAATTGGAGATCTCCATCGTCGCCAACGCCCTTGAAATCGTCACCGCATCCGAGGTCGCATGAGTCGGATCGGCCTGGCCGTTCTGGATCTCGTTTCCTCGGCGGTTGCACGAACGTTGTTTCGATTCGACGCCGAGGGACTGGATCGGCTCCCGGCGGAGGGGCCGTACATCCTGGTATCCAATCACATCACGGCTTTCGAGCTCCCCCCGCTGCGTGTTCTTCTTCGCCCGCGCCTCGTCCGCACGTTGGCCAAGTCCGAGAGTTGGGATCGCAAGCTGTTGGGATGGATGCTCGATCAATGGGATGCCATCTCCATCCGTCGCGGTGCGTCCGACATGGTCGCCTTACGCAAATCTCTTCAAGTCCTCCAGGACGGGGGCATTCTCGGCATCATGCCTGAGGGAACGCGCAGTGGCAACGGCCGGCTTGGCCGGGGAAATCCCGGCATCACCGTCATCGCCCAGAAGTCGGGATGTCCGATCGTTCCGATGGCGTTCTGGGGGGTGGAGAACGTCAAGCGAAACCTGAAGCGCTGTCGCCGCACCGATTTCCATTTCCGCGTGGGAGAGCCGTTCACGCCTTCGTTTCCGTCGGGCCGGCTCACCCGGGAAGACCGCCAGGCGCTGGCGGATGACGTCATGCGTCGGATCGCACAGCTTCTCCCCGCCTCCTATCACGGCGTCTATCGAGACCGCGGCGCGACGCTCGATCCGGCAGTCGAGTCATGATCGGCGTCAAGCGCGTCGCAGAATGCCGCCGGCTGCCAAACGTCTAGATCTTGCGGCTGTCGTACGCCCAGTGCAGCAGCGCCTGTCGTTGACGGGGTCTGCAATCCAGGTCGCCGGGGTAGCAGTTCTTTTGGATCTGTGCGACGTGTCGTCGCATCGCACGCCATCGTCCGATTTGCCGTTCGTCGTCCTCGAAGCGTCGCCCCATGTAGTAGCGACAGTACCATTGGAACCACCCGCGCGGATCGTCCGGATGAATCCATCCCTTCTCGCGCCAGTACGTGAGCGACTTGGAGGCGGCCACACCAAAAAAGCTGAGCGCGGGGTCGCTTCTCCGTGGAGAGAGCTTGGCTCGGTCAAACCACTCGGCCGGGAACTCGGCCCGACAGTCCGTCATGTACTTGCCCCCGAACACCCCGAGTTCCAGCATTTCGGGGGGTGTCAGTTGGGGGGTGAAACGCGGATCGAATCCGTCGCCTTTGGGCTTCGTCAAGACATAGCGATAGCCGTCTTGCATGCGATCGCGGACGACAATCGTGGATGGTCGAACGTCGAGAGGCCGTCCCGAATTCATCCCTCAGCATAGATCAAGGGGACTTGGGCGGCAATCGCGGCCACCGCCCGAAGCGATAGAAGCGGACCGCCCGATCCTCTATACTGAAGAGGGTGAAATGCTCATGAGTACGCGAATCTTGGTCGTTGACGACGAGCCGGTGGTCGTGCAGTCCGTCCGGTCATATCTGGAGGCCGCCCACTTCGAGGTGGTCGCTGCCTACGACGGGCAGGAGGCAATGGCCCAATTCGAGACCCATGCCCCCGACCTCATCATTCTCGATTGGATGTTGCCGAAGATGGACGGCCTGACGTTCGCACAGCATATTCGTCAGCGTTCCAACGTACCGATCGTCATGCTGACGGCACGCGTTGAAGAGGACGACCGCATCGCGGGTCTGGAAAGCGGTGCCGACGACTACGTGATCAAGCCGTTCAGCGCCCGCGAACTCGAGGCGCGCGTGCGCGCCGTCCTTCGTCGCGCAGAGGGCGGAACGTCCAACACCTTCGAGGTCGGTCCACTGCACCTCGACCGAGAGCAACGCCAGGTTCGGGTACACGGTCAGCCCGTCGAGCTGACCGCGATGGAGTTCGATCTGCTCGCGTTTCTGATGGCGCAGCCGGGGCGCGTCTTCACGCGCCTCGAATTGCTCGAAGCGGTGCGGGGCGATGTATACAGCGGATTCGAGCGATCAGTGGATTCGCACATCAAGCGACTGCGACAGAAAGTCGAGCCGAATCCGCATGAACCGTCGTTGATCCTGACGGTGTTCGGCGTCGGGTACAAACTGTCCAAGGGCGGTGACGCGTGACGCGCGTGCTGCGGCGGCTCTCGTTCTCCGCGAAGCTGCTGATCGCGTTCGTGCTGATCATCGCACTCACGTCGTTGGCTGCGTACTTCTTCATCAGCGTCTCGGTGAACCGAGCGTTCTCCGACTTCACCGCTGGTCGAGCTTCGGTGCAGGACCGGTTCGCGTTCGACATGTTCGTCGCTCTCGTCCGTGAGACGGGTGACTTGGATGCCACGTTCGAAATCCTGGTGGAAAGCGATGCCGACATGCCGGCCGTGATCGTGAATGCCGACGGTGTCGTCGTGTACTCGCCGAACCTGAGTCAGATTCAGGTTGGCCGACACTTGGACGCTGCGATCCTCGAATCGGGAATTCGTTTCATGACGGGCGACAGCCAGGAGTGGACGTTCCTGCCGAAGCGGTTCCTCGCCGGGATCGAGATGGAGGAGAGCTTCCTTCAGCAATCACGACAATCGCTGTTGCTGGCGGGAATCGCGGCCGGCGTTGTCGCGATCCTGCTGTCGTTCTTCCTCATCCGGCAGCTGACGGGGCCGCTACGCAAGCTCGACACGGCGGCGCGGCGCATCGCTGCAGGAACGTTCGATCATCGAGTGGATATCGTATCGAGCGACGAGATCGGGCGATTGGCCGAGTCGTTCAACGAGATGGCATCCAGCTTGGCGTCATCCGAGGAAGTCAAGAAGCGCCTCATCGCCGACATCTCTCACGAACTCCGAACGCCGATTACCGCCGTCCGTACCACGCTCGAGGGGCTGCGTGACGGGTTGATTCAGCCCACGCAGGAGACGCTCACTGCGCTTCACGACAAGGTCCTGTTGACGACGCGACTGGTTCAGGATCTCCATCAGCTTGCCCTGGCAGACACGGGAAGGCTGTCCATGCATCCGGCATCGATGTCCATCGAGCACGTACTGGAAACGATTGTCGAAACGATCGGCGTCCAGCTCGAGGACGAGCGAATCGATCTCGTGCGAGAGATCGCGCCGGATCTCCCTACGGTTCAAGCGGACGCTCATCGAATCGAACAGGTCGTTCTGAACTTGCTGTCCAATGCCATTCGCCACACGCCGGAAGGCGGCCGGATTTTGGTGCGTGCGCGGCGGGATCGGCAGAACCTGCGCGTGGAGATCCAGGATTCCGGGCCCGGACTGTCTGATTCCGATCTACGACACGTCTTCGATCGCTTCTACCAGGCCGACGCATCGCGCGCCGGCGATGCCGGAGCCGGATTGGGACTGTCCATCGCCAAGGCGTTGGTCGAGGCACATGAAGGCAAGATCTGGGCCGAGAACGCCCCCGGCGGCGGAGCTTGTTTCGCGTTCACGCTGCCGGTTTCGCTCGGATCGTGAAATGAAGCGCGCCGCCTGGTGAAGCGGCGCACTTCGAGGCAACAAGGAAGGATCGGAGGGTTGTTGCCTACAGCTCTCGTTAGTCGGCAACATGTCCTTTCTCCGATGTTGGCTCTTCGGGCCGATCGCTCGGCCTGCCGTCCAACACCGTGAGCGTAGGTGTTTCGGATGAAGCGGGATGGCCAGACTTGTGTCAGTCCTGTGAATCTGTGGTCGTCCGTTGGATTCGCGTGTATGGTTGAGCAAGAACGAAACAAGGAGGCGGATGTGAGCCGACAACGAATGTTGTTCGCTTTGCTTGTCCTGCTTCTCGCAGGAAGTGCGCTCACAGTGCACGGGGTCGAGATCGCTTGCACGACGACCATCGTCGGCGACGTCGTTTCGCAAATCGTAGGTGACAGCGCCGATGTCTGGGTGTTGTTGCCGACAGACGCGGATCCCCATGCGTTCGAGCCTCGTCCACAGGATGTGGTCGCCCTCGAACATGCCGATCTCATCTTCACGAACGGAGTGGATCTCGAAGCCGGAATGGCCAACATTCTCGAGGCCGTAACGACGCCGATCGTCCCGCTGTCGGACGGCCTCACGGGACTCCTTCCGGCCGACGACCACGACGAGGATGAGAACGGTGAGGACGATGCTCACGAGCATGAGGGCGTCGACCCTCACGTCTGGTTCGATCCGATGCTCGTGGCCCAATGGATCGACGTGATCGTCGATGTCGTCGGGCACCTCGTCCCGTCCGCGGTCTCGTCGCTTGCCGACCGGGGGGACGCCTATCGTCGCGAACTCGAGACCCTCGATGCGTGGATCTTCGCGTCCGTGGCCGCAATCCCGGAGGAACGTCGCCATCTTGTCAGCGATCATCGTGTTCTCGCCTACTACGCGCATCGCTACGGATTCACGCTGGCGGGAGCCGTTATCCCCGGCATCAGTTCGCTCGCGGAGCCATCGGCTCGCGGCCTGGCTGAGCTGATTGCCGCCATCGAGGAACTCGACGTGCCCGCGATCTTCGTCGGCACAACCGCCAACCCGGCGCTGGCAGAGCAGGTTGCCGCGGACACGGGAACCCACGTGGTGGTGCTGTACACCGGATCTCTCAGCAATCGGGACGGTCCCGCGGGGACGTACCTCGATTTCATGCGGTACACGACGACGGCCATCGTCGAGGCGTTGGGTGAGGTCGACTGATGCGGTCACGCTGCACTGTGGGTCGGAGAATGCGACGTCACTTGCAATGGTCACGCAGAGGTGCGTCCGGCGCGGTCCACGATGCAACGGCCCCCGCGGTCTCCGTCAGCCGTCTGTCCGCCGGGTACGACCATCTGCCCGTCATCGAAGATGTGTCGTTTGAGTTGCAGACCGCCGAACGGTTGGCCGTTGTCGGTCCCAACGGCGCCGGGAAGTCAACGTTGTTGAGAGCGCTCGCCGGCTTGCTCGATCCGATGTCGGGAAGCGTTCGCATCCACGGGCACGGACCGTGCTCGCACATCTGCATCTCGTACGTACCTCAGCGAAGCCAGTTGGATTGGCATTTCCCGATCACATTGGCGGACTTCGTTATGCTGGGCAGGGTACGCCGGATCGGACCGTTTCGGATGCCGGGCGCGAAAGACCGGACGTTGGTTCAGGATGCGCTCGCGTCCGTCGAGTTGGCAGCGTACGCGGGCCGCCGTATCGAGGCGCTGTCCGGTGGGCAGCAGCAGCGGCTGTTCCTTGCGCGTGCCTTGGCCCAGCAAGCGGAGTTGATTCTGTTGGATGAGCCATTGGTCGGCCTGGACGTCCACACGCATCAGGAAGTGCTCGATCTGATCTCTGGGCTTGGATCTCGCGACGTCACCGTTCTCATGTCCTTGCACGACCTCAGCATCGCCGCCGGCCGGTTTGACAAGATCCTTCTGTTGAACGGCACGATGCTCGGTTTCGGCGCTCCGGGCGAGGTACTGACCGAAGACGTTCTGCGGAAGGCGTACGGCAGTTGCCTCCGCGTCGTCGCCGGAGAAGACGGCGCGTTCGTCGTTCATGACACGGCGTGTTCGGGAGGGGAATCGCTCGATGCTTGAGTGGCTGGTTGCTCCGCTTCGCTATGCGTTCATGGTTCGTGGTTTGGCAGCCGCGGTCTCCGTCGGTGTGCTGTGCTCCGTGTTGGGAGCGTTCGTCGTGCTCCGCGGCATGACGTTCATCGGCGACGCGTTGGCGCACGCGATCCTTCCCGGCCTGGCCGTCGGCTTCATCACGGCCGGCAGGGGAGACCGCCGCAGTCTGTTCTGGTGGGCATTGGGAACGGCCATTCTGATTGCCTTGGGCATGGGCTGGATCTCGTCGCGCTCCCGGTTTCGTGAGGACGCCGCCATCGGGATCGTGTTTGCGGGCATGTTTGCATTGGGAATTGCCCTGATCTCCACGGTGCGCGGGTTCTCCGTCGATCTCGTTCATTTTCTGTTTGGCAACGTGCTCGGCGTCTCGTCCTACGACTTGCTTCTCATCGCAGCGTTCGGAGGCGGGGTGTTGCTGCTCGTCGTTCTCTTCTACAAGGAACTCGTGCTCGTCTCGTTCGACATGATGCTGGCACGTACGCTACGCATTCCTGCGGCATTCTATCGGTACCTGCTGTTCGTCCTCATCGCCATCACCGTCGTATTGTCCGTTCAAACGGTGGGCATCGGCCTCATGCTCGCCATGTTGGTCACTCCGTCGTCGACTGCGTACCTGCTGTCCCGCCGATTGCCGACCATGCTGTTGCTCGGCGCGATCTTCGGAGCCGGGGCGGGAATCGTCGGCTTGTACCTGTCTTTCTACTGGGGCGTGGCGTCCGGAGCCGCAATCGTGCTCGTGTCCGTCGCCGGTTTTCTCTGCACCTTGGCCATCACGCGGCGGCGCAGTCTTCTCAAGTTCCTTCGCAGCGGATAGCACGTCACTCCGGAATCCCCACGGAATGGCCATGTGGAGTTCACGAACCCTTCACCGAGCTGCGGTACAACCATGCTGGAGAACGCATCTTCTTCCTGCACCGTTCGGATGCGTTGAGGATGCAAACCCCTATGAGAAACCGAAACAGCAGATTGCCGGATGTGAACGAGAGAGCAACCGCATCGTCCAGGCAATCCGGAGGATGTCGGCACAAGCTCGATGACGGGAGCACACCATGAGGAGCAGACGACGTAGTCGGTGGCGCATGGGCGTTCTCCTTGCGCTCGTCGTCGGAACCGGCGTCGGCTTCTCGGTGGCTCAGACCTCGGCGCCTCAGGACGATGCGTCCGAGACCGTGCAAAGCGTTCCCAACAGCTGGGACACGGAAGACGGTTCCATCATCGTCGATCCTTCGTTGCTGGTTGATGCCGGCCCGTCGATCGACGGCATTCCATCCATCGACGTACCGTCCTTCGAGTCGGTGGAAAGCGCGGACGCGTGGTTGCAGGACGATGCATGGATTCTCGTTCTTGAATACCAGGGAGCGTGCCGAGCCTATCCTCTTCAGATCCTCGTCTGGCACGAGATCGTTAACGATGCCATCGCCGGGGATCCTCTTCTCATCACGTACTGTCCTCTCTGCGCGTCCAGTGCGGTCTATCTGCGGACAGTGAACGGGCAAGTGTTCGAGTTCGGAACCTCGGGGAAGCTCTACAACTCTAATCTTGTGATGTATGACCGGGCGACCGGGACCTATTGGAGCCAATTGGACGGACTCGCGCTCGCGGGCGATTTGGCCGACCAAACACTCGTTCGCATCTCTTCAGACATCGTACGTTGGGGAGATTGGAAGATGACGCAGCCGGACGCCGACGTTCTTTCCCGAGAGACGGGATTCGACCGGGACTACACGCAGAACCCGTACGAAGAGTATCTCGGAGACAACGCGGTTTGCTTCCCGCTTTCCGATCGAGATGATTGTCTGCCTTCCAAGACGCCGGTGTTTGGCGTACACGTCGCCGAAACGAGCGTTGCCGTCTCCGAGGACACGTTGATCGCTCGGGGATCGGTCGAACTGCGCATTGCCGGAGAGCGCATCCGCTTTGCGCGGCTCCGGTCCGGGGCGGTCCAGGTCACCAATCTGGACACCGGAGAAGCGCTCATTGCCACACGCGCGTTTTGGTTCGCATGGTACGCATTCCATCCGGAGACGCAGCTCAATTCCTAGGTTGTTGGGGTTGCCACCGTCTCACCATCCGGGCGAAAGCCTTTCGAGAACACGTGTCGCCGGATGTGCTGGAGCCGAACCGGTATCGTGAATGGATCGGATCTCATTCGACCAGTACGATATTGCCGTGATCTTCATGACGAGAACACCCATCGGTCGCCGCGAGCAGCCCGCACGTTCCTCCGAATCACGACGGATTCGACACGTTTATCGCCATTCGGACGCGGGGTCCCCGCGATGACCGAGACGGTTCGTGTGCGCCGTGCTGTGCCAACGGACAAGGATCGCATTCTCGAAATCTCCTCGACCATCTGGGAGGGCGACGATTACGTGCCGGAGACCCTCGATGGCTGGCTGGACGAGGGCACGGGAGAACTGGTGGTGGCTACGCTGGAGGAGCACGTCATTGCGTTTGCTCACCGGTCGTGGCTGTGTCCCGGTATTGCGTGGTTCGAGGGAATTCGCACGGATCCCGAGTTCCGGGGACGCGGCGCCGGGCGGGCGATCACGGAGCATTTGATCGACGGTGCCCGCAAGGACGGCGCCGCGCGGATCAACCTCTCCACCTACATCGACAACGAAGCGTCCATTCACATCATCGAGTCTTACGGCTTCCGGAGGGTGGCCACGTTTTGCGCCCTCGAGCGTGCAGCGGATGCTCACACACCCTCGGTCAGACCGTTCGACTCCAGCACCATTCGCCTCCTGTCCGAAGCTGAGACGGTCCGGTTTGTCGAGACCTCCGAGTTCCTCGTGCTGGCCGGCCGGCGATTCCCCAGAGGATGGAAATTCCTCCCGTTCGATCAGGACCCACGAGAGGCGACGGCGCGCTTGGAATACCGAATCGGTCTCGATAGCCAAGGAGAGTTGGCCGCCGTGTTGTGCATCCGCCAAAGGCCCGAGCACAACGGCCCGATGACGCTGAATTTCCTCGACGGAACGCAGGAGGGCGTTCGCACCTTGCTTGATCATGCGCTGGCACGCTACCGTGGGCACGCGATGGAGTGCATGCTTCCCGCCGACGGTGAGCGATACGCAGCGGCCTTCCCCGCGCTCGTCAAAGCCGGATTCTCCTCATGGAACGACTTTCAGCCTGATGTGTTCGTCTACGAGCTGTGGCTGTAGCGTTCGCATGCCGATGCACTTGACCCAGGATCGCCGAACGACGATCCTGAACCAGAGATGACCGATCGAGACATCAGCGCCAGACAACTTGCACCGCAAGAGCGTGAACGGTACGCGCGACATGTGATCCTTCCGTCCATGGGAGAAGAAGGGCAACTGCGGCTGAAGTCATCCCGCGTTCTCGTCGTCGGCGCCGGCGGGTTGGGAAGCGCGGCCGCCCTGTACCTGGCTGCCGCCGGTGTCGGATGTCTCGGCGTCGCAGATGACGACGCGGTGTCCGTCTCCAATCTTCAGCGGCAGATCCTGCACGGCACATCGATGCTCGATCGGCTGAAAACGACGTCTGCACGCCGTCGGCTCGAGGACTTGAATCCCGAGATCGAGGTGCGCACGCATCCTGTTCGGATCGATACCGATTCGGTCATGGAGATCGCCGGATCTTACGACATCCTTGTCGACGGTACGGACAACTTCGGGACCCGCTACGTGATCAACGCTGCCTGCTTGCGTCTGGGGATTCCGTACGTCTACGGTGCCGTCTACCGCCTCGAAGGGCAGACAAGCGTGTTGTGCGCCAAAGACGGTCCGTGCTATCAGTGCATGTTTCCCAGTCCTCCTCCGGATAACGCCATCCCAACAGGCCAGGATGCAGGGATTCTCAGCACCGTCCCGGGCATCATCGGAACGATCGAGGCCACGGAGACGATCAAGTGGATTGTCGGTCTGGGCGAGCCGTTGGTTGGGCGACTTCTGGTGTTGGACGGCGCCTCGATGACCTTCACCGAACTGCATGCGGCAAAGAACCCGGATTGCCCCGCGTGCGGAGTCACACGAAAGGAAGCCAAGAGTACATGAATCTACTGATTCTAGGAGGAACGGTCTTTCTTGGTCGCACCATCGTCGAATGCGCGCGTGATCGAGGGCACGCTGTGACGTTGTTCAACCGCGGGAAATCCGCGCCACAGCTGTTTCCGGACGCCAAACAGTTGCACGGAGATCGGGACGGACATCTGGATGCCTTGGTGGGGCAGCGGTTTGACGCCTGCATCGATACGTGCGGCTTCGTTCCCAGGATCGTGCGCCAATCGGCACAATTCCTCTCTTCGCTCGTGGATCGATACGTCTTCGTCTCGTCACTTTCCGCCTATGCCGATCTGTCGCCGAAAGGAACGGACGAAGACGGCGCGTTGGGCACGTTGGACGATTCTGCCACCGAAATCGTCACCGGCGAGACGTACGGCCCGCTGAAGGCCGCCTGTGAACGAGAGGTGGCCGACGCATTCGACGAACGCGCCGTGCTGGTGCGTCCCGGACTGATCGTCGGCCCGTACGATCCTTCGGATCGATTTACGTATTGGCCGTGGCGAGTCGATCGTGGCGGCCAGATTCTGTCGCCGGGGCGCCCGGAGCGAGGGATTCAGCTCATTGACGTTCGCGACTTGGCGGGATGGATCCTGGATCTGCTCGAGGCTGGGGTTGCGGGGGCATACAACGTGGTATCGACCCCGGACGCGATCACCATGTCGGCTCTCCTTCATGCATGTCGCGAAGCCGCGTCCAACGAAGGCCAGCTGATCTGGGTTTCCGATGATTTCCTCGTTCGGGCAGACGTCACCGCATGGACCGAGCTGCCATTGTGGATTCCGGAGAAGGATCCGGCAGCACGCGGGTTTTTTCGGTTCCGCAACGATCGTGCCGTAGCAGCGGGGCTTCGCTTTCGTCCGCTGGAAGAGACGGTTCGAGACACGGTGGCGTGGGTACGCACGCGGTCGCCGGACCACGCATGGCGTGGCGGCTTGGCGAACGAGAAGGAACGCGAGATCTTGAAGGCCTGGTTGCGCAAGGCCTGATCCCGAAGGTACCCTCTGTTCCGTACGCCCAATCCCGTGGAAAGGACCTGCGATCATGCGGATTCGATTGAGTCGCGAAGCCGGACGGCACGTCGTGCTGGACCGGTTCATGCTCGAGGACCCGCGGTTGTCGTTTCGCGCAAAGGGGCTGCTGGCATTCTTCCTCGCACATCCGCAGCTCGACCTCTCGAACAAGAAGGCCCTGGGGGGCGTATCCCTCGAGGGGATGGACGCCATCGAGACCGCGCTTCGGGAACTCGAAGAGGCCGGCTACCTTCGCTGGACGGAGGAGAAGGACGAGGACGGAACGGCCCGACCGGTCGCCGTCGTCTCTCCACTCAGTAGGATCCCGGTACTTGAACCTCAGGAGACCGAGCCGTCCGACGTGGAATCCAAACCGTCGTCCGGAACGCGCAAGCAAGCGACCGTCGAGTCGCAAGCGGACGCGCCAGCGGTGAGGATCATCGCCCGGCTGAACGAACTTCGATCGAACGCCTGGGACTGGGCACGGTACACGCCGTTGTCCGCCAAGTACGCCAAGAACGTCGAGCACATCAACGGCCGGCTGTCCGACGGGTTTGCGGAAGGCGATCTCGTGCTCGTGCTCGAGTACCTCGCTGCCGTCGACGGTGGCAAGGAAGAGTCGCGCAAGTATTTCGATTGCGTCACCCCATTCAACACGAAGAACTTCGAGCGGAACCTGGCGATGGCGCGGGATTGGGAGGCCCGAGGCAGGCCCCAGGCCCAACCGATGTCCAAGCATCGCTACGAGCAAAGCCACGATCCTTCGATCTACGATCGAGGACGCAGAGGAGGCGCATCGTGATTCGTGGAGCACCTATCGGTAGGCGATTCGAGCACTGCACTTTCGAGAGCTACCAAGTCGATCGAGCGAACCGCGAAGCGTACGAGGCGTGTAAACGCGTGGCCGTGGAGGGCAAACACGGGATCCTCCTCTGGGGCAAGAACGGTGTCGGCAAGACCCATCTGTTGGTCGCGTTGATGAAAGAGTACGACCGCATTCACTCGTACGTCCCCAAGAAGCAACCATCGAACCAGCCGATGGTGGAGGTTCCTTCCGCATCCGAACTGATCCGCAACGCACCGGATGCGTCGGACGGTTCGGACGATATTCCGACGCTGTCTCATGAAGAGATCGAGCGGCAAGCGCATGTCGAGTACTGGCCTCTCTTGGATTTGGTCAGCGTGCTTCGCGCCGACATTGCGCATGGATCGCAGGCCACGTCGACGCGGTGCCGAGAGTGCGATCTCCTCGTCCTCGACGACTTTGGGTCCGAACGGACCACGGATTTCGTCCTCGAGGAGCTGGAGAGGATCGTCGATTGGCGCTATCGGGCGATGAAACCGACCGCCGTTGCAACGAACTTGACGGATTCCACGGCCGTGGCCGCCAAGTACGGGTCCCGCGCGTTGTCCCGATGGATCGGCTCGTGCTACGACGTCGTCGTGGGCGGAGAGGACCGTCGCGCCTTGTCCGAACGGCCCGTCTTGGACTAGGACCGCTCCTTCTGAAGCCCGGCCGGCCGACCGGGCAAGCTTCAACATTTGGCCCACTCTGTGTAACAGACAACCGGCGGGCATGCGCGAAGCCCCTCACCCATTGGCGTTTCTTCTCTTGACATTCGTGATGAGCCGGTGATAGGTTAGCATGCAAGATCGGGCGACACTCGTCGCTTGTGTCGGGCAGAGGCGGATCGCAACCCTTTGCGAACGTACGTCTTGTTGCACCGTTCACTGGCTGGCAGGCCCACCGACGCTTCCACATGCCCGACATCGGTTCGCCAGAATCGAGGGAGGCGTCATGATTCAATCGAGACTTCGCCGATCGGGATGGGCTCTCCTGTTTTTATGCCTTGCTCTCTGCGGGTTGGGAATCGCGTCACATGAGGATTCCGTGCAGCCGTTGTGGCGGTATACAACCAGTGGATCGATCCGTTGCGCGACCGCCGTGGCCCCTGACGGAACGGTCTACGTCGGCTCGGACGACGGATCCGTCTATGCGCTGCACTCCGACGGTACGTTGCTGTGGTTCTTTGAGACCGGGGGCAGCGTCGGCAGCGTATTCGTGGGAGACTACGGTCGGGTGTACGTCGGCTCGTGGGACAACGCGCTGTATGCCCTGTATCCGAATGGCGTGCTCCTCTGGTCGTACGAGACGACGGGACACGTTCGATCGACGCCCGTCGCGTCGGAAGATGGAATCCTCTACTTCGGCTCTGATGACGGCGGTCTCTATGCGCTCGATGCAGAGGGGAAGCTCAAGTGGCGGTTTCCCACCGACGGATACGTTCGTTCGTCCCCGGTAATCGCGCCGGATGGAACCATTCTCGTGGGCTCCGAGGACGGGTATGTTTACGCTGTGTCCCAAGAGGGATCTCTCCTCTGGAGATTCGCCGCCGGCGGCCCGGTCAGTGCATCCATCGTATTGGGCCCCGGTCCGACGGTCTACGTCGCGCCGGATGACGTGTACCTCTATGCGCTGGACGCAACGGGAGCACCGCAATGGAGTTTCGAGGCCGATCACCTGATCAGCACGGCTCCGGTCGTTGCGAAGGACGGGACTGTGTACTTCGGTTCATGGGATTGCTGTGTGTACGCCGTAAGTCCCGATGGAACCCTCGTCTGGAAACTGGAAACCGGCGGGCGTGTGCAGGGAACCCCCGTTCTCGACGAGTCCGGACGCATCTACTTCGGTGCTGATGATGGAAACCTGTATGCGATCGAAAGCGATGGATCCGTTCTCTTGCGGTACCAGACCGGCGGGCCGGTTCGCAGCTCGCCGGCAATCGGAGAAGACGGGAATATTTACGCCGGATCAGACGACGGAACGCTCTACGCGGTGCCCGTCGGACCGGCTCAAGAGGATGGGGTCGCCGCCAACGATGTGGCACCGCCTGATGTTGAAGAGGCCGGTGAATCCGAAGAACCAGCCGGATCGGAGCAGGCGTCTGCTTCTGAGGAGGCGTCGGAAGGCGCATGCACGACGTACTACCGGGACCAAGACGAAGACGGCTATGGCGATGCATCGGCATCCGCGTGTCTTCACGAGGCGGAGGGCAGCTATTCGGCAACTCAAGCGGGCGATTGTGATGATGAGGATTCGCAGATCCACCCCGGTGCAGTCGAAATCTGCGATGGGTTGGACAACGACTGCGATGGAGAATGGGACGAAGGTGAAGGGCTTGCCGGCTGCACCACGTACTACCGCGACGGCGACGGCGACAGCCATGGCGACGCATCCGTCCCCGGCAGGTGTCTGTGCAGCGGGGGCATGGCACCGTGGACCGAATACACGGCGGTCCAGGGCGGGGACTGCAATGACGCCGATCCTTCGATCCATCCGGGAGCGGTCGAGATGTGCGACGGAACGGACAATGACTGTGACGGCGAGATTGACGACGACCCCGTCGACTGCATCACGTACTACCGCGACATGGACCGTGACGGGTATGGGCAATCCAGCCGCACGAACTGTTTATGTTCTTCGGAAGGGTTTTACCAAGCGACAACAGGTGGGGACTGCAACGACTCCGATGACGACATCCATCCCGGAGCGTGCGAGATCTGTGACGGAAAGGACAACGATTGCGACGGACAGACCGATGAAGGGGAAGGGCTTGCCGGCTGTACGACGTACTACCGTGACGCTGACGGTGACACCTACGGCGATGCGTCCCGTCCCGGCAGATGCCTGTGCGGCGCCGGCGCGTCTCCATGGACGGACTACACCGCCACGGCCCCAAACGATTGCGACGACACGGACGATACGATCCACCCCGGAGCGGAAGAGATCTGCGACGGCGAGGACAACGACTGCGACGGACAGACCGACGAAGGCGAGGATCTGGCCGGCTGCACCATCTACTACAGGGACTATGACTGCGACGGCTACGGCGATTTGTCGCTGCCGGGCAAGTGCTTGTGCTCACGTGGGGCTTCCCCGTGGTGGGCGTACACGGCGACCGTGCAGGGTGACTGCAACGACATGCATGCCCTGATTTCTCCCGCAGCAACGGAGATCTGCGACGGCGAGGACAACGACTGCGACGGACAGACCGACGAAGGCGAGGATCTGGCCGGCTGCACCATCTACTATCTCGACGCTGACAGCGACACCTATGGGGACATGTATGACGGTGGGAAGTGCCTGTGCTTCGCCGGCGCGTATCCGTGGACCCAATACACAGCGACAACGGCTACGGATTGCGATGACCACGATGCGTCGGTGCATCCAGGTGGGGTGGAGACGAATTGCTCCGATGGGAAGGACAACGACTGCGACGGCGCTACGGACTGCGAGGACACGGATTGCAGCTGTCCGTAGCGTAAGACTCTCGAGCAACTGAGGGCGCCGTCGCGACGAGGTCTACCCCTGGAGGTGTTGGCGGATCAGGTTCAGTCCTTCCGACACAGCGTGTGCGGCGTCGAGACCTGGGTCGTACACTTCGAGGATCGCCGTGCCTGCGTACGCGACATCGTGGATTGCTTCCACCGCTTGGGGCCAATCGATGAGGCCCAGCCCGGGGATCCAATGATCGTCGGACGTTCCTCCGTTGTCGTGTAGGTGAAGGTGAACGAGCTGCCCGGCGTATCGTTCGAGGTAGTTGCGGATCGGCTCCCGCCCTGCATCGCGGGACAACGCGGCGTGTCCCAGGTCGATGCAGATGCCGACGTTGCTCGTTTCGGGGTCTTCACCGAGTTCTTCGAGGATGCGATCCAGGAACGCCATCGTGTCCGGCAGGTTCTCCACCGCGAGCCGTACGCCGAACTTGGCCGCATCCTCGGTGATGCGCGCAATCTCCGGCCAATCGGGGCGATCATCCGGCATAGAGAGCCCCAGACAGACCGGGTGAAGAATCAGCGTTTCCGCGCCCAACTGGTGCGCCAACGCAATCTCCCGCCGCAGTCCCCGAGGAGTCCACGCCATGTGGCGACCCTGCACGTGCAGCGTGGTATAGGCCGCGCCGGAACACGCATCGATCAACTCTCCCAGTGCGGATCCTTCGACCGTGGGATCGTCCAACGAGCGCGATCCCCAGATTTCCACGCCCAACGAAGGGTCGACCGTCAGGATGGCATCCACCGCGTCGGCAAGCGATCCCCAGGCATCCGGCGAAAGCTGATGATAGAACCCCCAAATGCTGGCGCCGAGTTGCATGACGGCCGTCCTTTCGCCGCTTTGACTAGAGGTGCTCGACGGTCTCGACGAACGAGATGCCCATGGTGGCCAGTTCGGCCAACACGGGCTCGTAGATCTCGGGAACGATCGGCACGTGTACGCCGGTGAGCGCAATTTCGCCTTGGAGGATCATCCGCGCGGCAATCGCGGCCGGAAGTCCGACCAGTCGCGACATCGAGGAATCGCCGTCCGGAATGCCGTAGTCGATCATCGTCGCCGTGATCTTCTCGGTTCGTTCTCCGTAGTCGGCAACGAACTCGTGCTGCATGACGAGCATGTCGCGTTCGCCGGGCGCGTAGCGCATCTTGGCCAGCATGCGCGAAGCGATGACGTCGAGATCGGTCGTGTCCGCCGCGGGAATCGGATCGTTTCCGAACAGCCCGAGCCACTCCAGATCCGCCATCGGCTTGGCGTCCATCGACAACCCTAGGCGCTGCGCGACGTCCTTCTTGACACGTTCGTCGCTTGAGCCAAGGCGTTGCGCGAGCCACTGTGCGTAGGAACGTCCGGCGATGTCTTCGCGTTCCGTTTCGTCGAGCAATCCGAGATCGACAATCGCCTTGAGCGTATCGCACCACCCCGGGTAACGAAGCGTTCCCCGGAACATCGAGGAGACGGACGAAATCCCGTACGCATCAATGTAAGGCATGGAATCGCGGTTCGGATAGACTTCCAGTTCGCCGAATCCCTGAATCGGACACGGCCAGTGATGGGCAAACAACTCAGGTCCGGGGACATCGACGGTTTCGCCATCCTTCAGATAGCGCGCCGGGTTCTTCCCCGCCATGACCACGCCGCGCGGCGCCCACGAGAACTTGTACCCGAACGGATTGTCGTTGGCATCGGGTGCCGGAAGACCTCCGGTGTTCGACGTGAACGAGCGCAACGTTCCTCCGTCTGCTTCGATCTTGTGAATGACTTCCATCGCCGACATGTGATCGATCCCCGGATCGACGCCGATCTCGTTCAGCAACATCACGCCCGCCGCTTTGGCGTCCGCGTCCAGCGCCTGCATCTCCGGCTTCACGTACGACGTCGTCACCATTTGTTTGCCGTGTTTCACGCACAGCCGCGCGACCGTGGGGTGGTATACGTAAGGGAGCAGGCTGATCGACAAGTCGTGTTCGGCAATCAGCGCATCGAGCGCCGTTTCGTCGTTCACGTTCAACGCGCGGGCAACGCCGTTGTCGACATCTCCGATCAGTGCACGAGCCTTCTCGACGGTTCGGCTCGCCACCGTCACGGTGAATCCTTCGACCTTCAGCAAGTAGCGGACGAGCGGACCTGCAACCAATCCGGCACCGAGTACGAGAATTCTCTTCACAACGCTCTCCTTCACCCCTGCGGCCGTGCCGCCGCGAGGTATGTTTCGATGTATTGGTAATCCGGGGTCAGTGCGCCCCGATGGCAGATGACGGCGCGTTTTAGTTCGTCCGGCAGATCGAGCGCCTCGAACGAAACGCCGTAGTCCGCCGCAACGAGCGCCGGAACGAAGTCCTTCAGAATGTTGCTGAAATAGGAGGACGCTTCGCGCGGAAGCTCCGATGGCAGGATGTCGACGGCCATCAGGAGCGGCCCGTCGCCTTCGAATCCAGACCGTGCTTCGCCGGTGCTCGGATCGTAAACGTAGACGGGATCGTCGGGCTCGGTCGCCTCGATCGTGACCTCGATGCCGCCTGCTACATCGCACGAAATGTCTCCGATCACGCGGAGTCTCGGCGGGTTTCCTGCATATAGCGTTCTGACATCCTCCGCGCTGATCAGCCGCGGGTATTTCGGCTCCCAGTAGATGCAGTTCACCAGGACCGTGAGGTGCGGCAGATAGCGCGCGAATGCGGCCCGATACCGCTCGGGATGATCGTAGTAGTCTTGAAGCTCGAACGCGTCCCCGTCGGCCAACGGCAGCACGGTATCCTCTTCTCGAAAGACGACCTTGAGAACGCTTCGCTCGCCGTCCTCACGCCGTTCCCCGTTCAGTAGGTCCGCCGCAGTCAGTTCCGTCACCGGAAGGAGATCGAGGATCTCTTGGGCGCCCTTGGACACGTTTCCGTATCCGGCGATACCGATGACCAGCGGCCGGAGCTCGTCAGGCAGTGCGTCCGAAGCAATGGCGTCGCCGACCGCGGCGATCGCCGTCTTCGCTTCCGATAGATCTCGGTATTGGGATGCCTGTTTCAACTGGGAGAACGGGCTTTCGATGCCTTCCACGTCGAGCCGTTGCCCGAGGGCCCAGAGCGTGTCGATCATCCCGGCCAGTCCGGCGTAGTTGCCGAACGCGATCAGCCGTTTGCCGCGGTCGTCGGCAATCTTCTCGTAGTCAACGATCGTGCAACCCAGATCCAAGGCGCGCTGAAGCATCGGCATGTTGAACGACTGTCCCTTGATGACGTGGGAGAAAAAGACGTACGTCTTGTTCGCTTCCAGAACCTCCACCGGGATCTCCTTCAGCCCGATGATGAGCGGACATTCCGCCAACTCTTGGGCAACGGGCAGTGCGGCGGCCCGATACTCGTCGTCCGTGTAAGCGCGCATGTTCGAGGACTGAACCGTGAATCCGATGCCCAGCTGCTTCGCCAGCCGGCCGAGATGCTCGGGAATGAGGGGAGTCCGTCGCTCCCATTGATACATGTCCTCTCGGCGGAGACCGACGCATGGAGGCTTCCCCATGACCCATCACCCCTTGTCGCAGGAAGTGTCGCAGTATACCGAACGCCCTTGGGATGGGCAATCAGACGCTCATTCTATGCGAGAAGATGCACCGAAGGCCTTCGAGAGCCCGGTTCGGGAACTAGCGCGCGCCCCATTTCTCGTGCGCGGCCTTTCCTTCCGGAGTGAAGAACAACCACTGCTGGATCCCGTCCATGTCGTGGTGGAAGTCCTCTCCGCAATCGTCGAGGAACGCGCGAACAGCGTTTGCCAGGGGGCGGGCACGGTCCGACGACGGGTCTGAAATCCATTCACGGATCATCCCCTGTAGATCGCCGGGAATCCCGGCCGCGGCGAACTCCTGCTCCGTCCAGTGTTTCGTCGACGGCCAGCTGTGCTTGGCGAGGAACAGCAACTTGGCCAATGAACCGAGGGCGTCGCCGCGTATCAGGTTTAGGTTGATCTCGAGATCGCCGCGTTCGGCGGTCTTGCGCGCACGGCCGAGGCGGTACAGGAACTCGAGGAAGTGGACGATCATTCGCTCGCGTCGGACCGTCTCCGGCAGGTCGGCCAGCGCCTCGACGACCGGCGCGATCCGCTTGTCTGGATCGTGCAGGATCACGGCATGCTGGTACGGGTAGTGAAACAAATCGTGCGCCGACGCCGTCAGCTTAACGAAGTCGCACCACGGAATCAGGTAGAACTCGTAGTCCACCACCTTGGAATCGCCGTCTTTGAACGCGAACACTTGGCGCTCGTCCATTGGTGTTCGGTCGTAAACGTCGTCTTCGACGATCACCTCGATGTCGTAGTCCGACAAGGCATCGCGGTGCGGGCGCGTGGCCGAGCCGACCACGTAGATGCCGATGACGCCGTCCTTGTCGAGATAGGGGCGGATCAACTCGCGGGCACGTTCCATGTTGCCTCCTGTGGAAATCGCTCGTTCAGGCGGGAGACTGTCGTCCAAAGGCAATCGCCCTGTCGAACCCGATGTCCGAACAGGGCGAGCTGGTGGGTGGTATAGGACTCGAACCTATGGCCTCATGCACGTCAAGCATGCGCTCTCCCAGCTGAGCTAACCACCCATTTGTGGCTTCCAAGAGGCGGCGACCGGATTCGAACCGGTGAATCAGGGATTTGCAGTCCCTTGCCTTACCACTTGGCTACGCCGCCGTGGCATCGCCGATTATATTGGGCGTTCTAGGACGGGTCAACGAAGGCGGCGCCCCGGGGTTCCCGCCGCTTGTTTCAGTCCCCGGGCAATCAATCGTCTACGTACGCCTGCCGAACGCCTACTTGGATGGACTCTCCGCGTCGTGCCCGGTGCGTTTCCCTCGTTCGAGAACCTCGTCGATGGTGCCTGCCATGTAGAACGCCTGTTCCGGAACCTCGTCGAGCTTCCCGTCGACGATCATGCCGAACCCTTTGACCGTGTCCTCAAGCTTCACGTACACGCCGGGGCGGCCGGTGAAGTCCTCGGCGACGTGCATCGGCTGAGACATGAACTTCTCCACCTTGCGCGCACGGCGGACGGCCAGTTGGTCCTCTTCCGACAGCTCGTCCATGCCCATGATAGCAATGATGTCCTTCAGATCTTCGTAGCGCTGGAGAACCTCCAGTGTTCGTTGCGAAACGCGGTAGTGCTCGGCCTGGATGACCGCGGGGTTGAGCATGGTGGAATTCGACTGGAGTGGATCGACCGCGGGGTAGATGCCCTTCTCGACGATCTCGCGCGACAGTGTGATCGCAGCGTCAAGGTGGCTGAACACGGTCGCGGGCGCAGGGTCGGTCAGGTCGTCGGCGGGAACGTAAACCGCCTGTACGGAGGTGATCGATCCCCGCTTCGTGGAGGTGATTCGCTCCTGCAATTCGCCCATTTCCGTTGCCAGCGTTGGCTGGTAGCCAACTTCCGACGGCATGCGCCCCAACAGCGCGGACACTTCGGATCCTGCTTGGGCAAAACGGAAGATGTTGTCGATGAACAGCAGAACGTCCGTCTCTTCCTCGTCGCGGAAGTACTCGGCAACGGTGACACCGGTCAGCGCGACGCGGAAGCGGGCGCCCGGCGGTTCGTTCATCTGTCCGTAGACCAGTGCCGTGTTCTTCAGCACGTCGGCCTGCTTCATCTCCAGATACAGGTCGTTGCCTTCACGCGTGCGTTCGCCCACACCGGCAAATACCGAATACCCTTCGTGCTCGTAGGCGATCGAACGAATCATCTCCATGATCAAGACCGTCTTGCCGACGCCGGCGCCGCCGAACAATCCGATCTTGCCGCCCTTGGGGAACGGGGCAACCAGATCGATCGACTTGATGCCCGTCTCGAACACCTCAGTTTCGGTCTCCTGGTCGAGCAAACTGGGGGCTTTCCGGTGAATCGAGTAGCGCTGAATGTCTTCCGGCATCGGTTGCTCGTCAATCGGATCGCCGACGATGTTGATCAGACGCCCGAGTGTTTCCCGTCCCACAGGGACGGTGATCGGACCGCCGGTACTGATGACTTCGGCGCCGCGAGAGAGTCCGTCGGTCGAATCCATGGCGATCGCCCGCACAATGTCGTCCCCGAGGTGTTGCGCCACCTCCAGGATCAGGTCCTTGCCTTCGTCCCGCTGGACGCGAAGCGCGTCGTTGACGCGCGGCAGTTGTCCCTTCTCGAACCGGGCGTCGATGACCGGGCCTTTGATTTCGGTAATCCGTCCCACTGCACGCTGTCCATCCATCGAATCTCTCCTCAATTAGCTTCTCAGGGCTTCGGCTCCGCCGATGATGTCCGCGATCTCTCGCGTGATTTCCTGTTGACGTGCTTTGTTGTAGGCCCGCGTAAGCGAGGTCACAAGGTCTTCCGCGTTGTCGGTGGCCGCCTTCATTGCCTGCCGCCGAAGGGCGTCTTCCGACGTCTTGGTTTCGATCATCGCCGCGTACAGCGTCCCTCGTAGCAGCATGCGTAATGCCACGTCGAGCATCGCGTCCGCCTCCGGATCGATCAGATCGTCGTTGACGTCCGCGTCAAGCGAGACCGGCAAGAACGGGGCCACGACGAGTTTCTGCGAGAGGTCCGAGACGAAACGCATGTACATGAGATCGATGCGGCCGACCTCTCCTCGGTCGTACAGATCGATCAGCTCGTCGGCGATGCGACCGGCAATGGCCTCGGTCGGGTTGTCGTAGACGTGTGCGTATGTCTTGACGACCGGAATGTTGCGGCGTGCGTAGTACGAGCGCGCCTTCTCCCCTCCGACAATGATCGATCCTTCCTCTTCCACGGAACGAACGTACGTCTCGGATTCCCGGTTGAGGTCGCCTTTGTAGCGACCGCACAGGCCGCGGTCGGCGTTGAGAACGAACAGCGCATGAACCGGTGACGCATTGGGGATCGTGAGCGGATGGGCGGCATCCTCGGCGGCCATTCGCCCGACCATCCGTTGCGCGAAGGCAGATAGTCCGTCGATGTACGGGCGCGTTCCCGTGAGCCGACGCTTCATCCGAGTGACCTTGGTCATCGCAATGGCGTTCATCGCCTTGGTGATCTGACCAATGTCCTGGATGTTCCCAATCCGACCCTTAATAGCTCGTACGTTCTGCGCCACACTCAGCTCCTATTGCTCACCATCTGCTGAATCGATCCTGCGTCTTCCGCTCGATTCAGCACCGCGGCCTTCAGGCCGCGCGATAGCTCGCACATTCTGCGCCACATTACACCTCGGCTGCTCGCCTACCGTCGAATCGCCCCTCTGTCAACACTGGCGATTCGACGCCGTGGCCGCTAGGCCACGCGATTGCTCGTACGTTCTGCGCCACTCTCAGCTCCTATTGCTCACCATCTTCTGAATCGATCCTGCGCCTTCCGCTCGATTCATCACCGCGCCCGTCAGGGCGCGCGGCCACGCGTCTAGCTGGCGAATCGCTCCTTGAACTCCTCGACTGCGTGTTCCATCTGTGTGCGAATCTCATCCGTCAGGCGCTTCTCCCGTCGAATCGTCTCCAACACGTCGCCATGGTTCTCCTTGACAAACCGCAGCCATGCTTCCTCAAACCGGCCGACGTCGCCGACGTCAATGTCTTCCAGATGGTTGTTCACCGCCACATACAACGACACCACTTGTTCTTCGACCGGCATCGGCGCGTACTGCTTCTGCTTGAGGATTTCCATCAACCGATCGCCACGCGCAAGCTGCGCCTTGGACTCGTCATCCAGGTCCGACGAGAACTCGGCAAACGCCTCCAGTTCCCTGTACTGGGAGAGTTCCAATCGCAGCTCTCCAGCAATCTGCGACATTGCCTTAATCTGCGCGGCACCGCCGACGCGCGACACCGAATACCCGACGTTCACCGCCGGGCGAAATCCCTGGTTGAACAGGTCCGTTTCCAGATAGATCTGCCCGTCGGTAATGCTGATCACATTCGTCGGGATGTAGGCGGTAATGTCTCCGGCTTGCGTCTCGATCAACGGGAACGCCGTCAACGAGCCGCCGCCGTTCTCTGCCGACAGCCGCACCGCGCGCTCGAGCAGCCGCGAATGCGTGTAGAAGATGTCGCCGGGATATGCTTCACGCCCCGGCGGACGACGCAAGAGCAGCGACAGCTCGCGATACGCAACCGCGTGCTTGGAAAGGTCATCGTAGACGACAAAGGCATCTCTGCCCGCATAGGTGAAGTGCTCGGCCATCGCGCAGCCGGCATACGGCGCCAGGTATTGCATCGGCGTCGGAGAGTTGGCGTCCGCCGCCACGACGATCGTGTATTCCATCGCGCCACGGCGGGCCAACGTGTCGACGATGCGTGCCACGGTCGACGTCTTCTGTCCGATGGCCACGTACACGCAAACGACGTCCTCGTTCTTCTGATTGATAATCGTATCGAGCGCGATGGCCGTCTTGCCGGTGCGCCGGTCGCCGATGATCAGCTCCCGCTGTCCGCGTCCGATCGGCGTGAGCGCGTCGACGGACTTCAGGCCGGTCTGCAGCGGCGTATCCACCGGCTGTCGATCGACAACGCCGGGAGCGATAATCTCCGCCTTGCGCATGACCGTGCCCTCGATCGGACCTTTGCCGTCCATCGGCCGACCGAGTGGATCGACGACCCGCCCGAGGAGCGCTTCCCCAGCCGGTGTCTCCAGGACGCGCCGCGTTCGTTTGACTTCGTCCCCTTCTTGTACGCGCTCGGAATCGCCGAACAGAGCGACTCCGACGGACTCCTCTTCGAGGTTCAGCACCAAGCCGTAGATCTCATTCGGGAACTCCACGATTTCCGAGGCCATGGCGCCCTCGAGTCCGTAAACGCGAGCGATTCCATCCCCGACTTCAACCACGACCCCAACTTCCTGCATTTCGAGGTCGTAGTTCAGTCCCTTGATTTGCTCCTTGAGGATGGCCGTGATCTCATCTTTGCGAGTCCCTGTCACCGTATCCCCCTATTCTTCCAGTTGCTTTCGTAGGCTCGTCATCCGCGCGCGCAGCGAGCCGTCAAGTACGTGTCCGTCCGCTTCGATTCGCAGTCCGCCGATCAAGGATGGATCGATCCTCTCTTCGAGCTGGACGGCACGGCCCAATGCGGCTTCGAGCCGCGCGCTCAATCGTGCCTTGTCATCGTCCGAGAGCGGTTGCGCCGTTGCCGCCGTGATGTGAAGCTTGCCTTCCGCTGCAATTCTCAGATCGACGAATTCATCGTAGATCAAGTCCAGGTACGTTTCGCGCCGGTTGCGAATCAGTACGTTCAAGAACCCCTTCATGCGCTCGGACGTGTTCGGAAACGCCCGTTCCAGAAACGCGGACTTTGCCTCCCGCGGCACGAGCGGATGCCCAAGGAATCCGCGCACGGCCGCGTCGTCGATCGCTCCTCGGGTCAGATCGCTCAGTTCTTGTTCCATCGCTTCGGTGGCTGCGTCTTCGACGGAGATTTGATAGAGGGCCGTCGCGTACCGTCGTGCGATCTCCTGCGATCTCACGGCGAGATCCTCAGTGACTCTTCGTCGATTTCCTCGAGCAGTTGATCGAGCAGCCGACGGTGGTCTTCGACGCGAATCTCGCGATCGAGGACACGCTCGGCGCCAAGGATTGCAACTTCAGCGTACGCTTCGCGAAGATCGCGAATCATGCGATCGCGTTCCTGTTCCATGTTCAGCCGCGCGTCAGCCACGACCTGCTTGGCCTCAACCTGAGCCTTCTTCTTGGCCTCACTCACGATCTCTTCCGAGCGCTTGCGGGCGTCGTCAATCATGGTCTGGGTCCGGTCGTGCGTCTGTTCCAGCGTCTCGCGGATTGCCCTTTCCGTTTCCTGCGCCCGGGCTTCAGCATCGCGCGCTTCCGCCATACGGCCGGCAATGAGCTCACGGCGCTTGTCCAAGTAGGCAATCGCCGGCTTGAAGAGGAGCTTCTTCAAGATCCACAACAAGAGGGCGAAGTTGATCAGGTTGAAAACGAGCGTCCAGTTGATGCTCTTGACGATCGTCCCCCACTCGAGCGACACAATGCCTCCCTATACGACGAACAGTAACACGATCGCGACCAGCAGCGCGTAGATGCCCGTCGTTTCCGTGATCGCCTGTCCGAGAACCATCGTTCGCATCAGCGCGCCCTGCATTTCGGGCTGACGCGCCATGCCGTCGAGCGCGTGCGCCGCGGCAAGCCCCTCACCGATCGCCGATCCGATGGCTCCGATGCCCATGCACAGACCGGCCGACAGGTACTTGGCCGCCAAGACAATGTCTGCTCCGGAAATATCCATACCTCCTCCTTTTCTACCTACTCCTCAATTGCCACGTTGATGTACGCCACCGCAAGGATGGCGAAGACGAATGCCTGAATCGCGCCAAAGAACAGCGTGAAGATCATGGTCAGAATGGATGGCACGGCAAGCGGCACGAACTTGACCATGATCACGGTGATGAGGAACGTGCCCGCCAACGTGTTCCCGAACAAACGGAACGCGTGCGACAACGGCCGCGCAACCTCTCCGATGATGTTCATCGGAAGCAGCACGGGAATCGGCTCCAGGAAGCCTTTGAGATACTTCTTCACGCCGCGATGTCGCACGGCAAGGTATTGCGAGATGAAGAACACCAAGAACGCGAGGCCCAGCGTCACGTTTAGGTTCTGGGTCGGCGATTCCAGGTACGGGAACATCCCGAGCCAGTTGCTGATCAAGACGTACAGGAACAGCGTCGAGACGAACGGAAAAAGCTTGATGGCAAGCTGCTCCGACGCGAAGCTCGAGGTGATCTGCGAGCGAAGAAGGTCAATCAACGCGTCAACCGAGGCCTGTGCGCGGTTCGGCTTGTCCTCCACCGGCTGGCGCAGACCGCGACGAAGCCAGAGTGCAAGTCCGACCAGGATCGCCATCACAATCCACGACATCACGATCGTTTGCCAATCGACGCGAAGATCCGCGCCGAACACGTGCAAGACCAAGATCTGCTTCTCGCCGAGATGCGTCAGGTTCCCTGCAAGTTGCTCGTAAATCCCTCTGATCATTGATCCTCCCGCTTCTCTCTCGGGCGTAGAACGTGCAAGTTTACTTGCGCGATCAACAATCCTCCACACGCCCCCAATACGGCGTCACGGCCCAGCCCCAACGAAATGGCCGCCAGAAGGATCCCCAAGAGGAGAAGACGTCCAGAGCTGGAGAGGGCTGCCGCCATCTTGACTCCGCGTCGCTCCTGGCGCAGCAACGCTCGCGCAACCTCGCGAAGAAGCAACAAGTTCATGCCGAACAGTGCGATGCCCAATCCCACGCCAAGCGCCGCCATACATTGTCCAAGGACGGCAAGGAGCCCACTGGCGAGAACGGCAAGAAGGAGCGTCAATCGCCAGTGAAACGGATCTCTCGTCCCAGCGTTCATGGTTCACATGTCACGAGGGGCACTAGATCGTTTGGATCTGAGTGGACTTCTCCTCAATCAGCTCGTCCACGCGTTGAGAGTACTCGTGGATTGCGTCATCGTTCTTCTCGCGGTGCTTGCGATGATCGTCTTCGGAGATGTCTCCGTCTTTCTTGAGTTGATCGAGCTTGTCGTTGGCGTCGCGGCGGATGTTACGTAGCGCCACTTTGGTTTCTTCGCCTCGTGCCTTGATCGTCTTGGTCAGCTCTTTGCGGCGCTCCTCGGACAGCTTCGGCACCTTGACGCGAATGACGTGGCCGTCGTTTTCGGGGTTGAGTCCCAGATCGGCTGCCAGGATCGCCTTCTCGACCTCCGCCATTTGCGTCTTGTCATACGGTTGTACGACGAGAAGGTTCGGATCCGGCGCCGCAATCGTTGCCATTTGGTTCAGCGGCGTCATCGCTCCGTAGTAGTTCACTTGAACGTCTTCGATCATGGCGGGGTTCGCTCGACCCGTCTGGATCTTGACGAGGCTCGACTTCAGTGCGTCGATGCTGCGGTCCATATGATCCATCATGTCGTTTCGGACAGTCTCTGGCATACTTACACCTCGTCTGTATTGTAGTCCCGTCGGCGGTTTGAAGCAATTGGCTACTGCAAGCGGGTGCTACCCTTGACATTCCCGGTCTTGATATCGTACGTTGTGTTTAGTGGCGGCTGCGGCCGCCGTTTTTCTTTGTCCTGCGCCTGGCAGGGGCGGTCGCGAACGGCCTTACCGCTATTGCGCTGGGATTGCTGTGGGACACACCCGCCGTTGCAGACTGTGTAGCGTCTTCCAAACCTTCATACCTTGGGCCGAACGATGTCCCCAATGCTGATGGGTTGCTCCACGTTCTCGACGCGGCATGCGGCCCGATCGAGATCCACAATCTCAATGACACTCAGGGTTGCTTTGTACTCCTCGATCACCTGTCCTGTCGACAGGGTCATCACACGAAGAACATCGAACGGGTCCCCGACTTCGACGCCGTTCACGGATCCAAGCGAGATGATGACGGTGTCTCCCGAACTCGCCGTCACCTCGCCCGCTCGCTGGATCAACACATCCTGCGCCAACGACGACACCGCTCCTTGGTCGTCCGTGACTGTCAACGTCACCGTGTAGGTTCCTTCTCGTTCGAACACGTGCATCGCATGCTCCGTGTTTGACGTTGACCCGTCGCCAAAGTCCCACATCCATTCGACAATCTCTCCGTCGTCCGTCGATTCATCGACGAATTGTGTCTCTCCAAACGCGTATGGCTCCTCGGGTGTCACGGAAAAACATGCCTCAGGCGGCCGGTTCGTTCGCCCCAACACGACTCCTACGGCTCCTCGTCCCGTCATCTGCGGAACTTGTGTGTGCCCTTCCGTGATGCGGGCAAACTCCTCCACTGCATCGCGCACGTAGTTGTGCAACTCCTCCGCTGTAATCAGATGATCGACGTCCTGATCGGCGCCCCCTTCAAGACCCTGTAACAAGAAGTAGGTAAACACCCCGTGCCCGAACGCTTCGTGTTCCAGCGCCTTCTGATTCTCCGCTGCCGCCGCCATCACCAGCTTCCCTTCCAATGAGAAGTCGTTGAACAGGTCAAACTCATCCCCCATCGGACGCGTTCCGCCGGAGAGGCTGCGGCTTTGACCTCCTGAGTGACAGCTGTCAAAGACCACCATTACGTGGTTCGATTCAATGTCGTCGAGGAACTTCCCGAACTCATCGTCTCGCAACGCGGTCGCGCTCCTGGCTTGCGTGTCCACGTCGTAAGGAACCAAGAACTCGTCCACCCCGTCCGTTTCATCTCCGTCGTCATCCTCGCTTTGGAACCCATGCCCGGCGAAGTAGACGAAGACCAGATCCTCGGGGTGCGCCATTCGGTACAACCAATCCAATCCGGCGCGAATCTTGCTCAGCGTCGCCTCCCTGAACGCGATGCCTTCTGCCGTCTCCCCGTTCTCGTCGAGAAGAAGAAACACGTGGTCGGGGTCGGTTCCCGAATCCACTAGCCACGTGGCGAATGCTTCCGCGTCCGCCCGGGCGTACGCCAGATCGGTCACATTGGGATCCTCGTAATCCGAGATCCCGATCACCAGCGCCCAGACCTCCTGCGGTTCCACGATGCTCAGTTCCTCGACCGTGACGACAATCTCCTTTGCCGCCGTACCGCCGTCCTCGTCGGTCACGTACAGGCGGATCGTGTGCGTCCCCGCGTCGGCGTACTGCGTTTCCACCGTTGCTCCACTGGCATCGGCCGCACCATCGTCATCAAAGTCCCATTCGTACGCCACGATCGTTCCGTCCGGATCGCTCGACGCCGATGCGTCCAGATGAATGGGCTGTTTCGTCCAAGCCGCTTCGGGCGTCAACGTGAACGTCGCCAACGGATCCAGATTGACGATCTCCACCGTCTGCGCCACGGTCGACAGTAGGCCGTCATCGTCCGTCACACGCAACGTCACCGTGAACGTTCCCTTGCTTGCATACTGATGCGTGGGACTCGCCTCGGTCGATGCCGTCCCGTCGCCGAAGTCCCATGTCCACGATGTGACTTCCCCATCTTCGTCGTAAGACAGGTCGGTGAACTGAACGACGTCCAGAACCGAGAGAAATGCCGGATCGTACGAGAACGCGGCCGTTGGCGGCTGCTCCGCGACAATGACGACCGTGCGAATCGTTGTATCGGTCGCACCCTGGTCGTCGGTGACGCAAAGCGTCACAACATGCGATCCCGGGGTCTCGAACCAGTAATCGATCACCGGTTCCAACGTCGTCTCGTCGTACGTTCCGTCGTCATCCCAATCCCATGCATACTCCGCGATCTCGCCGTCTTCATCGTTGGATCCACTCGCGTCGAACTGCACGCCGTCCCCGGGACGTGGCTCGACGATCACTCGCGTCCCGTCGGACGATCTTGCCTGCCATGTGAACACAGCTATAGGCAACTCATTCCCGGACATCACTACAACCGATTTGCCAACTCGGCTCTCAGCACCTTCGTCATCGAACACGGTCAGCGTCACGTGGTAGGTGCCGGATTCACTGAACACGTGTCTGACGCACTCTAGTTCTTCTGTGAAAGATTCCGGTTCGCCATCCATGTCCGTATCCCAACTGTAGAGCACTCGCTCGTTGACAGTGCTCCTCTCAATCGACAGATCGACAGAGCCATCGCCGTTCCAATCCCATCCATACCAAACGATCTCTCCATCGTGATCTCCACTCAGTGATGGATCGAACGCAACCTCCTCTCCAACGACAATCGATGAGGCGAGTACCACAAATGCTGGTTCAGGAAAGGAATTCTCTGCGTCAATTTGCACAATCGTGGAATCCGAGTCCGAGGCGCCATCATTATCCGTCACGGTAAGCGCCACTGTGTACGTTCCGTCCGAGGCATACGTGTGTGCAACCAGCACTCCTTGCTCGAAGGAACCATCCCCAAAACTCCACTCATAGGAGACAATTCGTCCATCAGAGTCACGAGAGAACGTAGCCGTAAACCGGACTTCTTCTCCAATACCCGGATCCGAGGGCGAGTATGTGAACCGAGCCTTGGGTGCTTCGTTAACCGGTTCGCTAATCTCTATCCCATGGGAATCCTGATCTGTTCCGCCGTCATTGTCTGTGACAGTGAGAATCACTGTGTAGTCCCCGGCTTCACTGTAACTGTGACTTGGCGAGACACCGGCACCATCATGCCCGTCTCCGAAATCCCAGGAGTAACTCACAATGGAGCCATCAGAGTCAGTGGAATCGTTCGCGTCAAACGAAATCGACTGTCCAACGTTGCCTGCAGACGGTGCATCAATCTCGGCAACAGGAGAAGTATTGCACTCCACTGGATGCAGCGAGATGTCCGCGGTTGCCTGATCGCATCGGGACCCGTCGACATACACATAGCAGATGATCTGCCATGTCGAGAAGTCGGGAACCCCAGCAGCGTACGTTGGGTCAGTACCTGTGGGATTGTCTCCTCCTGCATTGTGCCAAACGTAGGTTCTCGTCCCTGTCCCACACGGAGGCTTCGGGCCGTCGAACAGACCGTCGTCGTGATACGTAAAGGTCGCCACGCTCTGGTTCGCGCAGAGGGTCCCCCCGGTAGAGGTAGTGTATGTGATATACGGATCCGCTGCTTGTGCTAGGGAGTAGCAAGCGGCAACGAGAATCACTGTAGTCAAGAGTGCGCGATGCAATAGCAACCGAACGCTATCGATCTTCATGAATGCAACCTCCGACAAGAACGTCTCAATCTGTCCTGGAACGCAGTGCATTCATCTAGATTCATTTCGTCTCTCCCTCGCTGGTTCGGTCAACGTTTTCTAGTGTTCTCATACGTGGAAGTTGCGGCGCCCTCACGTGATCTACTCCACCTCCACCACGTTGACCGGCTCGCCAATTCCGTCGCTCATGACGGGGTTTTGCGCCGTTCCGGGATCGAGATCGCCGGCACTCTCAGCTTCTTCCACGATGTCTTGGACATACTCCTTCGCCCATCGGAACGCCTCCTGGAACGAGACCCATCCGTTGCCATCCGTATCGGCGTCGCACCGGGATTCGCCGAACGCCGCCACCATGCCTTCCCCGAAGAACGTGAGCCCCGCATCACCATCCCGGCTGCACCACAACCAGGAGCTCTCCGCGGCACCGCTGGCCTGCAGGGCAAGTACGGAAGGTCCTGACGTACCGCGCACATTTGGATGAAGGTCGTCGATCATCGTTCCGGCAACGGATGGTTCGCCGCGCAGTCCCGGTTCTGCGTACAGGGTGCTGGAGATCATTCCGCGCTCCGCTGTACCGCTGTGGCAGCTTTCAAACACGAGAATCGCCCGTCTAGCAGCAAGACTAGATATGGCGTCCCAAATCTCGTCGTCGATGATCAGCTCCCCGTCATACGGAGCAATGGCTTCATCCAGTCCATCGGTCTCGTCGCCGTTCTCGTCGTCCACTTGGATCCCGTGGCCGGCAAAATGGAAGTACACCGTGTCGTCAGGTCCCGCCTGTCCGAGGAAGGCGTCTATTGTCTCCAGGATGGCCGATCGTGTGGCTTCCTCATCGTTCAACTGCCGTGTATGGTTGAAATAGTCGCCGATCGTGTCTTTCAGCTGAAGGATTGTGTTCTGCATGACCGGACAAGGGAAGTCGTTGTCCGTCTCCCCCATGTAATCACTGATCGCAACAAGCAGCGCGTAGACCTCACCTTGGATTTCGGGTTCGGGTGTGGGTTCCGGTTCAGGCGTAGGCTCTGGCTCGGGCGTGGGTTCCAGTTCAGGCGTAGGTTCCGGTTCGGGTGTAGGTTCCGGCTCGGGCGTAGGTTCCGGTTCGGGTGTCGGTTCTTCTCCTTCCGCAATGTAGAAATGACACACCGCCACCGCGGTCCGTGTGTCCTCGGGGATAATCCCCAGGCTGTGAGTGATCCTGTTCGCAGCTTCGTCGTCTTCGAGGATGATCTGCGGGAACGCCTGCGAGTAGTCGACAAACTCATCGGAAAGGACATCCTCGGGCCGACTTGTCACGACGGCAAACAAGACCTCTTCTCCCACCGGAAGGGCAACGCGGAAGACGAACGGGAGAAGGTTGCCAGGGATGCAGTAGTCGGTTCCGCCTTCAATACGGTTATCCGAGTAGTACTCGTTGGGAAAGACTTGATGTACGAGTCCGTCCGTCGTGAAATCGTAAATCGTCAGATACCCATCCAACTCGGACTTAATGGTGATGTTCAGCGTCTCGTCAACTGCATAGGTGCCGCCGCACCCTTTGTCCACGGAGAGTTCCAACCCCGGGCGTACCGCCTCGACCAAGAGGGTTCTGACGCTGCCGGCCGACAACGCGAATGTCGTGCCGACAAGCAAGATCAACGCGATGGCTCCCGCGATACCTCGTTGTTGCCTTCTCATACCAGCCTCCTGCAGTGATCTCCTCGTCGACGTGGACGTCGATGGACTACTGTGACGGGCGTACGTCATCGTGGATCTCGATGAGATAGCACATGTCGTCGATTCGGCATGCTGCTCGGTCCCGATCGAGAAGTTCCACCACTTCGATATGTGCTTTGTACTCCTCGATCACCTGTCCTGTCGACAGGGTCATCACACGAAGAACATCGAACGGGTCCCCGACTTCGACGCCGTTCACGGATCCAAGCGAGATGATGACGGTGTCTCCCGAACTCGCCGTCACCTCGCCCGCTCGCTGGATCAACACATCCTGCGCCAACGACGACACCGCTCCTTGGTCGTCCGTGACTGTCAACGTCACCGTGTAGGTTCCTTCTCGTTCGAACACGTGCATCGCATGCTCCGTGTTTGACGTTGACCCGTCGCCAAAGTCCCACATCCATTCGACAATCTCTCCGTCGTCCGTCGATTCATCGACGAATTGTGTCTCTCCAAACGCGTATGGCTCCTCGGGTGTCACGGAAAAACATGCCTCAGGCGGCCGGTTCGTTCGCCCCAACACGACTCCTACGGCTCCTCGTCCCGTCATCTGCGGAACTTGTGTGTGCCCTTCCGTGATGCGGGCAAACTCCTCCACTGCATCGCGCACGTAGTTGTGCAACTCCTCCGCTGTAATCAGATGATCGACGTCCTGATCGGCGCCCCCTTCAAGACCCTGTAACAAGAAGTAGGTAAACACCCCGTGCCCGAACGCTTCGTGTTCCAGCGCCTTCTGATTCTCCGCTGCCGCCGCCATCACCAGCTTCCCTTCCAATGAGAAGTCGTTGAACAGGTCAAACTCATCCCCCATCGGACGCGTTCCGCCGGAGAGGCTGCGGCTTTGACCTCCTGAGTGACAGCTGTCAAAGACCACCATTACGTGGTTCGATTCAATGTCGTCGAGGAACTTCCCGAACTCATCGTCTCGCAACGCGGTCGCGCTCCTGGCTTGCGTGTCCACGTCGTAAGGAACCAAGAACTCGTCCACCCCGTCCGTTTCATCTCCGTCGTCATCCTCGCTTTGGAACCCATGCCCGGCGAAGTAGACGAAGACCAGATCCTCGGGGTGCGCCATTCGGTACAACCAATCCAATCCGGCGCGAATCTTGCTCAGCGTCGCCTCCCTGAACGCGATGCCTTCTGCCGTCTCCCCGTTCTCGTCGAGAAGAAGAAACACGTGGTCGGGGTCGGTTCCCGAATCCACTAGCCACGTGGCGAATGCTTCCGCGTCCGCCCGGGCGTACGCCAGATCGGTCACATTGGGATCCTCGTAATCCGAGATCCCGATCACCAGCGCCCAGACCTCCTGCGGTTCCACGATGCTCAGTTCCTCGACCGTGACGACAATCTCCTTTGCCGCCGTACCGCCGTCCTCGTCGGTCACGTACAGGCGGATCGTGTGCGTCCCCGCGTCGGCGTACTGCGTTTCCACCGTTGCTCCACTGGCATCGGCCGCACCATCGTCATCAAAGTCCCATTCGTACGCCACGATCGTTCCGTCCGGATCGCTCGACGCCGATGCGTCCAGATGAATGGGCTGTTTCGTCCAAGCCGCTTCGGGCGTCAACGTGAACGTCGCCAACGGATCCAGATTGACGATCTCCACCGTCTGCGCCACGGTCGACAGTAGGCCGTCATCGTCCGTCACACGCAACGTCACCGTGAACGTTCCCTTGCTTGCATACTGATGCGTGGGACTCGCCTCGGTCGATGCCGTCCCGTCGCCGAAGTCCCATGTCCACGATGTGACTTCCCCATCTTCGTCGTAAGACAGGTCGGTGAACTGAACGACGTCCAGAACCGAGAGAAATGCCGGATCGTACGAGAACGCGGCCGTTGGCGGCTGCTCCGCGACAATGACGACCGTGCGAATCGTTGTATCGGTCGCACCCTGGTCGTCGGTGACGCAAAGCGTCACAACATGCGATCCCGGGGTCTCGAACCAGTAATCGATCACCGGTTCCAACGTCGTCTCGTCGTACGTTCCGTCGTCATCCCAATCCCATGCATACTCCGCGATCTCGCCGTCTTCATCGTTGGATCCACTCGCGTCGAACTGCACGCCGTCCCCGGGACGTGGCTCGACGATCACTCGCGTCCCGTCGGACGATCTTGCCTGCCATGTAAAGAATGCGTAGGGGAGTGCGTTCAGTCCCGTGATATACACCATGTGACTCATGGAGTCCGTCAACCCATCGTCGTCCGTCACGGTCAGCTTCACGATGTACGAACGCGCCGCTTGATACTCGTGTGTCACCAAGAGCCCGCTTCCGGTGCTCCCATCTCCGAAGTCCCATGCATAGGAAAGGATCGATCCGTCCGGGTCCGTCGATTCCGCGGCATTGAACGAAATCCGGGAGGGCGACCCCGATGTCGCCGGCGCTTGGGAGAATTCTGCTTCGGGAGCACGTAGATACTCCCCGGCGCTGTATTCGAAGTTGTCGAAGAAAACATGGGCCGGGGAGGACTCGCTCGAGGGCAATCCCACACCCAGTCCGATGTATCCTTCATCAAAACTCTCGCTGATCACAGTTTTCAGATGAACGTCATTGCAGTACAGCGCGATGTGCCCGTCTTGCACCACGACGCGAATCCGGTTCGTCATAGAGACGCCTTGAACTGACGCGTGAGAAGACGTACTGATCGGTGATGACTGCCACGCATCGTCCTTCTGCCATCCCAAAGAATACTCTGCGTCACTGTTGATCCTGAAGATGTAGAAATTGTCGTTGCCCGTTCCCCACAGCAGAAATCCCTGGCCCGTCGAATCCCTCTCCATCGTAAGATCTACAGCCACGGTAAACTCATCGAGGTCAAACGTCTCACTTCCACTACCTGCGGACGCAGGCGCCCACGCCCAATGGAACCATCCTTCCTTTACAGACTGCATGGAGTAGCGGCCGCCGGTGACAGCAAATACCGCATCGTCATCATTCCGCCTGCTCCAGTCCGTTGTCGATCCCGAGAAGTCTTCCACGTAGTCACTCTGGGTGGTAGGATCGATGGTGATCGTCGGCGTGGTAGATGGCGTCGAAATCGAGGAGGGAGGATCGGGGGTAGTGACGGCTTCCGGCGGTGCAGATACAGTAATCCACTCGCTGACATCACTTGTATTGCCATCCTTATCGGTAACCTCAAGTACAACGCGGAAGCGTCCTTCTTCGTTGAACACGTGCGTCGCTGTCACACCCGAGGCCGTGCTCATATCGTCGTGGAACGTCCACTCGTACTCCTCGATGTCCCCATCTTCATCCGTGGATTCGGAAGCATCAAAGGTAACAACGGCTCCAACCGTACCCGTGCGAGGAGAGAACGAGAACTCCGCCGTGGGTGGGCTGGTCACAGTGACATAGACCCCCGCGCTCGCAGATGCTTCCGTGTCGTCGTCATAACGGACAGTAACAGTGACGGAAATGCGGTGCCGTCCTGGTTCGCGGTACACCCGGTGTAGTACGGGACCTGACGGACACGCTTGTATGCACAGGCAATGGTCGCAGCAGTAGTAGTTCCACGTGTAGGTTACGCTGTCAACCTGATCCGTGTCATAGATGGTCGTGTGGCTCCCCGCGTCGCAGACGATTTCCTGCCCTATGACAACATTCTTGGAGCTACAACTGAAGTCGACGTCCGGGTCTTGATGTGCGGCAAGCGCCGTTGTTGGGAAGATTGAGAGCGCTGTCACGAGTGTAAGAGAGGCAAGCCATTGCTTCTCACGCAAGGACATTGGCAACCTGTCGACATGCAACACTGAGGCTTCTGCGCCGCGCTGGATTCGTCTCCCCGGCACCGTTCAATGAACTCAAGGATGCCGGAGTCTCCGTAGGTCCGTAGATCATGGCCTTCTCAACGTCCTTCAGCATCGTGAATCTGGTCACGCCTGCTAACTACTAACGTACCATTATAGCATCCTTGCATTGTTTCTCGCGACAATCGCATGTCGGAAAAGTCAAAGGTCAAGTGATCGAACGGGACCCTGTAAACCGCCTTGTCCTCAGGTTGGATCAGCTTGAACTACGACGGGCGCCGCTGCGCTAGCTTGGCTTCAGGTCGCGTCTGCGGACTCTGTGACCGCAGGCGGTGCACACATCGTAGACGGGGATGACCTGTACTTTCGGGAACACACGCGAGCCCAGTTCGGCTGTGCGCATGGTCACCGATCGAGACATGAAGGTCGAGGATGATTTCCTCGTTCGCGTGTACGCCTGGTCGTGCATCTCGACGCGCTCCATCTTTCCGCCGCACTTCGGACATCGCGTCATGAAGTCGGTGGTTGCGTTCGAAATGGCGCTCATCAACGTCCAGAAGAGCTTCATCCTCGTCCTTTCGGTCCTTGGAGGGTCTGACGCATGCTAGCACGAGGCTGATTCGTTTCCAACCGAATCGTTTCACGTCGAGGAGGCGGTTTACGGAAGGCGCGGATTCATCGATACACCGTTGAAAGCGAGAAGGGGCCAAGAGGCCCCTTCGTCGAGATGGTTGAGTCTAGCGTTTCAGTCTTCGGTTTAGTCGGCCTCCTTTCACTGATTTGCGTTCGTGGAATCGGTCAACGCACGCATCCGCGCCCGCAGCTGTGCCTAGCGAATCAGTCCGCCGGCGGAGTGGAATCGCCCTCCGTCGCCACGGGCTCCCTGTTCTTGTCTCGGTGACCTTTCGTCGGGCGGCTCGTTGATGCTCTCGGTGATCGCTTCCCTCGCAACGACACCGTGGCTCATCGGATCTCGTATCGTCCGCTGCGTGTCAATTCGCGATGGACAGGTTGCATCTTCCTCTGTGGTCGTGGTTTGGGAGGCAACTGCATCGTCGTGCTTCCGAGTTTCCTCAGCCGCCGGCAGATCCTTGGTTCCGTCGATCGACACGTGGTCCGTACCCGTCGTCCTCTCCAGCAAGGTTCTTGCTACAACGATTGCGTCCGCGGCTGTTCGGTTGGTCTCATCATGGTTTGGCGATTCGGTGTTCGGTCGCGCTTTGCTCTTGCTCATCTCGTCTCCTTTCCGTCTACCGCCTCTGCTCGTATTTCCTGAGTCTGTTACATCAAGCGTGGCAGAGCAGGTTGAACATCGGGGGGCACGACTGTGTCAGAAGTGTGGAGGTTCGCCGGCTCGCTGCGCGCCTACGTTCCGATTTCGACAGGCCTCTGGGAGTACACATGCCCCGGTGAGGGTTCGCTGCGGAGGAAAGAACCGAAAACCCGTTGTACGCTTGTCGGGTCTCCGTCGCGTACGAAGCGGAAGCCGCCCTGAGAAGGGCGGCTTCCCTTGTTCGATGTTCATGTCGAGCCGAGAGACTCTCCGGCGTGCGCCGATCCAGGCTACCGACGACCTCCCATCATGGGTTGTCCCACCATTTCACTGGTTGATCCGGGTGTTGTGACGGAGTCTGAGATCGTAAACGTTCCCACGGTCGTACCGGTGCTGTAGGTGGCTTCTGAGTAGAGGCCGTCCGTGCTCGTTCCATTCGCGTCGCCGCCGACAGACACGCTGTAGGTTTCGCCGGACTCAAGCGCCGCCGTGGACAAGAGGAACGACTGCCAGGTCTTCTCGGGCGCGAAGGTCACGATGCTGTTGCCGTCCTCATTCTCAATGTGGATGAGCGTGCCCGCCGAGACCGAAGACGTCAGGTTGACCAGAACCGAGTTCTGCGAGGAGGTGCTGCTCGGCGCCTGCGTCGTCCTGCCGTAGCTGCCCGCAGCAATGAGGTAGCCGCCCGAGATATCGAACGCCCCGGTCCAATCGAGCGCGCCGTCCCGATCGTCGGTTGGCGCATGGAGAACCACGGTCCCGCCGGTCATGGTGATCGGCCCGTTGATGTCGAGGCCATCGCCAACAGCGTCAACGTAGATGTATCCGCCCGAAATAGTCATCGCGCAGCTCGGCGCGTCACCAAACGTGTTCTGGCCCGGACGTCCGTCAATGGCAGAGCCGTCGTTTCCTCCAGCCCCGTTGATACCGTCGTCACTGGCCGTTACATAGATCGTCCCCCCGTTCAGCGACAGGTTCATGCTCTCGATGCCTTCGTAGCTTTGGTCGATGGTGATGTCCCCCGCGTTGATTTCGACCGATGTGTCCGCGTGGATGCCGTCGTCGCCGGACGAGATAGCGATCGTTCCCCCGTTGATCACGAGCGTGTCGTTGGAGTGAATCGCGTCATCGGACGAGTCAATGTCGAACTGCCCGCCGTTGATCGTCAACGACGATCCTGCCTTCAGCCCCTTCGCGCTCGTTGACGTGCCGGACGTCGAGGACGTATCCTGCGGTCCCCAACTACCCCAGTCGCTTTGCGTGCTGCTGTTCGCGCTTCCCCCACCGGTCGTAAGATCGAAGGTTCCATCGTTGATCACCAGGTTCGTCGCCGCTTGGATCCCATCGGCGCCCGCTTCAACACGGAAGGTCCCGTCCTCGATGAGGATGATGCCCTGGGTCTCGTCCTCGGTTCCGTTGGACTGCAGTCCGTCTCCACCTGCAGTGATGGTCACGACGGCGTCAAGAATCGTGATCGAATTTCGTCCCTTCAATCCGTCATTGGCGGCAATGATCGTGATGTCGCCGCTTTCGATCAGCAAGTCGTCCTTGCTCTGAATGCCGTCATTGAAATTTCCAATCACCGTAAGAGAGCCGCTTCCGACGATCGTCAAGTCATCGTGACTGAAGATCGCCGCATCGGGTTCGTCCACACCGGAGTCGAGGATGTACGTCTCCCCGTCTTCTACGATGTTCTCCGTTCCGTCGGTCAGGAAGAGGATGACTTCGTCCGCGTTGGCGACGTAGATAGGAGAGAACGTCGAGCAGACGATCTCTGCGTTGTCGAGGACGAGCGTGACCTCATCATCGTCGCCGACATCCACAACGATGCGGCCGTCCGTGATCTCACCTTGGATCGTATACGTGCCCGCCGAGGTAATCGTCAGCACTTGGTCATCGATCATCACGCCGTCGCCAATGACCGACACGTCGAGACCATCCAGACGAATCTCCGCAGACACCTCCTGTGAGATGCCCTGGATGAGCTCTGCACCTAGGCTCGTGTCTGTCAGCTCACCCGAGAGGTCCGCGTCCGCTTCGCTGGCCTCTCCAACACTCGAAGACGATGCCTCTGTCGAAGACCTGGTTTCGAGCACGACGACACTTGCCGCGGTTTCGGCTGTCGTGACAGCCCCGCGATCTGTGGTCTGCCCGCGGCATGCCATCATGAAGATGGCGACACCCACGACACCCATTAATGTAAAGATGATCATCAGTCGTTTCATGTTTCTGTCACTCCTCTCGTGCGTTCCAGTTTCAGCCTGTCATTCGTATCGAAGGGACGATAATGCTCAGAGAAGATGAACCTACGGCGAGAAGATGGCGGATTCATGGAGATCTCTCCGCGTCTCACGGATGATGTCCCCCTCGTCTCTGCCCTCCGCTTGGCTCCTCCTACGGGCTCGCTTCATCTCGCATTTCCTAACTAGAACACGTTTTGAGCGAGGCCTTCGTCGTCGCAGATGATCACGGTCGCTTTGCCGATCGCCGGATGTGCGGACAAGGCTCGCGAGAACGCGAGCAGGTCGGCATGGCGTCGCGGCTTGACGAGGAACGTAACCTCGATCCCGTCGCCATCTTGGACCGTTCGCGTGTTGATCAGATTGTGATCGCTCAGGTACTTCCTGAAGATCTCCTTGTGATACTCGACGTCTCCTTCTCCGGAGGTCGGCACGCTGAACTTCACCAGCGTTTCTCCCTTGGTCTGCATCCCCAGTCGCGAGTAGCGGATGGCGATCATGAACAGCCCGATCAGTCCCACGCCAAGCGCCGTCTCTCCGTACATGCCGACGCCCATGCCCATGCCGCTCGCCAACGAGAGGAAGATGAACGACGCATCTTTGGCACTCTTGACCGGCGTGCGGAATCGGATGACGGAAAGCGCACCGACCAGCGTGAACGCGCGCGCCAGCTGGTTGGAGATCACCAGCATGACCAGCGCGACGATCATGGCCAGATACAGCAGGGTGTGCTGAATGGATACCGAGTAGCTTCCGGAAGGCGTCGACAGGCGATAGACCAGCGCGACATACAATCCGAGCACCAGGCTCAGAGAGACGACGGTCAGTACGGCGCCCCAGTCAAATGTGAGGGCCTCAGCGAACGCAGGCATGATTCCATCCTTCTTTTTCTTGTGGGGTATTCGTCGAGCAACAGGGAGACGCACACGCCGTACTTGGAGCATGCCTGTCTCTGCAACGAGAACTTGGTGACCAGCTGATGGAAGAACCGCGGCACGATATCGTTGAACTTCACTTCGAGAATCGTCCAGCCGTAGAGAAAGCGCTCAAGCTCTCCTTCGTCGTAGATCTCGCCGAGGGAAGGGAAGACGCGCCCTCGCAGATTGCGGTCGAACGTCACGCGGATCATGTCCTGCTGCCCCGGGTAGACGTAGGCAATCCGGTCATAGACGACCAGCGCCGTCGGCTGGCACTCCCATCGATCCATGCTGAGCAGAAGTTGGCCGAGAACGTTTGACGGATCATCGATCGATGCATCGATTCCCCGCTGTTCGCGAAGCGCCGCCAATTCTTCTTCGCCCAGTCGGACCTTGGGCTTCGTGTACGTCGAACCCTTGCGCTGCTTGCACTCAAGGAACGTGGCCGCGCCTTCGTTGTAGGTACGAACGCGGTACTTGCGCCGGTTCTTGTTTCCGTTCGCCTTCTCGTAGTAGCACCGGAAGGAGGGCGAATCGTAATAGACGCTGCGCACGGTGTAGGAATCCTGGGGACGGCCCTGGGAGTACTTGTCCAGTTCAAGGAACGGGACCACGAACGCTGCGATGTCGTCACACATCTCAGAACGAATCAGGTACTTGAATTCGTGACGTCCGGTCGTTGGCAGGGAGACCGCGTCTTGCGGGACCGCAGATCGCATCGCGGTCATCATGCGCGAGGACAGCTGCTCGTTTGCCGTATCCTCGGGTGCGATTCGAGATCGAAGTTCAGTCAACATCGACGACCTCCTCGATCTCGAACGTTGTCTGCTCCGTATTGGCTGTTGCAGCGACGGCTTCACGCGCATCGATGCCCAGTGCTGTAAGGAACTCCTCGAGGGATGCCGCAGAACTCTCTTCAGCACTGGTTGCAGACGTCAGATCGCCATCGACTTGTGCCGACGGCGCAAAGACGCCGGGCCACAGAATCATGGAACACCCGACCAACAGAGTCAGAACTCCCAAAGCGGACTTGACCGTACGCATCATGCTTGACCTGCCTCTCCGTGATTTCGTTGAACCGCACGTCGCTCTCCGAACAACCAGGAGCGACGGCGATCACGGTATCCCCTACCTGTGGGGAGCCAGAGGCACAGTTGTGGCAGGTCTATAGAGATATGGCCCCATCAGGTACGTCGTGTGAGAAGCGGAGAAGGGCCATGCAAGGCGGGATTCGATCCTTCGGAGACCCGAGAGGCTGTTCCCGCCGGTCGAGCGCCGATGCGTCGGATCGCGTGATATGTGCCCTGAGTCTCTTCTGAAGATCTCTTCGCGCGAGATGCGCCCTGTGGAGTAATGGATCCTAGGCGGCTGCGTCGACAACTCGGCAGATCAAGCCACCACGAAGACGGCGCACTGTATCTCCGTGCAAGGCTTGAACAGTCTGGCTCAAGCAGTCTGCAGCGACCCCTGCCGCCAATCTCTCCAGCTACCGAAGGCTTCCCTCAAACGTTCTCCCAGCAACAGTCGCCGGCATCAAGCAATGAAGCCTGCAGAGAAGAAGCCGCCGTTCACGCTAGTCGCCACAGAGCAGCACCCAAGCCATGTCCAGTAGCCTTCCGATTTGCCCGCCGAGAGGATCCACAGCCACGTAGTATGCCTGGCCCACCAAGGCGTCACCCTTGCCTTGATCTCCAGCCTCATACGCCTCGCACGCCTCGAAGGCCAACTCCACAAACCGCGTATAACTCGCAAGCAACTGGCTCGAGGTCTCAACGACTTGCTGGAACACGCCCACCAGCTCTGAATCCAAGCTGTATTGCCTGGCAAACTCGATGAGAAGATCGTGTCTCTGTCTCTGCCAATCGAGGCTTTCGTCCAACCAGAAAGCCGCTTCACAGCAGTCGCCTTCGTCCAGCAATCGACTTCCTTCGATGTCTGCCTGAGAAATCTGATCCGTGACCGGGCCAAGCCTGCTCATGCTCCCCTGGAAGTCCCAGCACGGAGCACAGATTAGCTCCGCCGCGTGCTCCAATTGCCCGACCCATTCCGTTTCGATGGCATGCATCTCGTCGCGGATTGCAGCTGCTTTGTCCGCCTCTCTGTCTGCGCGCTTGAATTGCGAATCAGTGGTGGCCCGGTTGTAGAGCCTGGCTGCCTCGGCAGCCTGGTCCAGAAAGGAAGGATACAAGTCATCGGCTACAGTGCTGAAATACCAAACAACACCGGACAGAGCCTCCATCACGTCGTCCGAGATGCCCCCGAACGTTTGGAGGATCCTCTCTGAGACTTCGAGTACTCTGCCAACGGCGACAAGTTCGTCCTCCCAAGCGTCAAGTGCGCCATCCCAATCTTCGGAGTTCCATAGGGCGCTTCCACGCTCAGCAGCCTGCGTGATGGTGGGGCTGATTTGCATGTGCTCTTCCCACATTTCCTGATAGGCCTCGCAGAGTTCCGCGGGCGTCCCCGGAGGAGCCGGTATGTCCACGCCACCTTGAGCGCTACGTTCTGCAACCACGTGTACTGTACGCACAACCTGGGCTGCCGCGTTGCCGTTGCAATCTTCGGCATCGTAGAGAACTAGATAGGTGCCGGCTCTACCGGTGTTGACGGCGTCTCCCCCAACAATCACGTCGCCGAAGCAACAGTTGTCGTTAACGCCAGCTCCCTGTTCCTCGTATCTATCCCCGATCTCGAGGGTGATCTCCTTCTCGCCATTGAGAACGATCCACGGCGCCTCCAAGTCAACCACCGTGATCGTCTGGATACACTGGGTGACATTGCCTCCCGTGTCGGTCACGGTCCAGGTGACGATCGTCGTACCCACGGGGTAGGCGTCGGAAGCGTCGGCGGTGTCGTTGTAGTCGTTGACAATTGTGACGATTCCGCAGTTGTCCCTTGCTTCAACTGCCGGGACATTCACCCATGCGCCACACATGCCGACATCATTGAACACGGTGATGTCGTCCGGACAGACAATCTCCGGGGCGTCGCAATCATGGACCGTGATCTCCTGATCGCATTCAGTGGTGTTCCCGTGGATGTCCGTCACCGTCCAGGTCACGGTGGTTGTGCCCACGGGGTAGATGTCAGAGGCGTCGGCGGTGTTGTTGAAGCTGTTCACGATTTGGGCGATGCCACAGTTGTCTCCCGCCTGAATCGCCGGGATGTCCACCCACGCGTCGCATTCGTCGAGATCGTTGCACACGTCGATGTCGTCCGGACAGACAATCTCCGGGGCGTCGCAATCATGGACCGTGATCTCCTGATCGCATTCAGAGATGTTCCCGTGGATGTCCGTCACCGTCCAGGTCACGGTGGTTGTGCCCACGGGGTAGATGTCGGAGGCGTCGGCGGTGTTGTTGAAGCTGTTCACGATTTGAGCGATGCCACAGTTATCACTTGCCGCAATTGCAGGTACAGCCGCCCGCGCGGTGCATAGGCGAGCATCGTTGTTCACGACGATGTTTGCCGGACAAGCGATGGTCGGAAGTTCCTTGTCAACCACCGTAACGGTCTGGGCGCAGGTTGCCGTATTCCCGTGGATGTCCGTCACCGTCCAGGTCACGGTGGTTGTGCCCACGGGGTAGATGTCGGAGGCGTCGGCGGTGTTGTTGAAGCTGTTCACGATTTG